>Ga0255350_1000002_pt1 | contig 129114 bp, 108 predicted proteins | sample HBST25r1metaG_FD_186028 | JGI IMG/M metagenome (GOLD analysis project Ga0255350, IMG submission 186028) | Peat soil microbial communities from Stordalen Mire, Sweden - H.B.S.T-25.r1 | ecosystem: Environmental > Terrestrial > Soil > Wetlands > Peat | place: Sweden: Norrbotten County, Stordalen...
TTTGTGCGCCCAGCATGGGCGCACTCTAACGGGTGCAAGTCCCGTCACAAGCTGGTCACAGCGAGTGAAGTGAAGCGCAACTGCATGAAGGCGACCGATTGTGGGGAGGAAGCGTGGATCGAAGCTGCGGGCCGATGAACAAGAACCGGATAGAAGGCGATGCCGACCAGGGCGAGCGGGCAAATGACCGCAAAGCTCTTGTGACCAAAGGACGGTGGCGTAGATCCGGCGGTCGTGCAGCGAAGGAGTGCGTTCTTACCTGGGGAGATCTCGCCTCATGCCTGAAAGGGCGACGATGCAAATCGGAGCGAGAAGTCAGCCGAGGCCATAGTAGTTTGCTCGTGAGAGCGGATGAAGGGCTGAACGAGAAGGAGTGGAATCCGCAGTGACGATGTGTTGGAAATGGCATCAGATGTCCGCATTGGCGGAGCGGTCCAGAGGGGACTCGGTGAAGCCGGGTTCGTTCATCTGGGCAGCGATGAAGACCGACGCCCGCGTCCTCAAACGGAAGACACAGGGCTAACCTCAACTTCTCGAACCGCCGGATGCGGACCCGCCTGTCCGGTGGTGTGGCAGGGGAGGAGAGGCGACTCTCCCCCCTATGCCGATTGTGTAACATGATTTGACTTGCCTTGAAACCCGATTCGATCGAGGCAAAAGGAGAGTCGCATGAAGGCTGGAATTCGATCGACTGTTGTAGCAGCAATCTCTCTTCTGTTTGCGCAGTTGGCTTTGGCCGGCGCGCCGCTGAAGGGGATCGACGTCAAGCTGGGAAAAAATCCCGGCGGAGGCTGTGCGGCGCGGACGACCAACGGCGCGGGCACTGCCGATTTCGGCCTCTGGCCGAAGGGCAACTATACGCTGAGCTTTGCGCCCTCTGTCGCGCCGAAGACAACGGGCCAGGCAAGCGCGCGAACGCAGTCGCCGAAGCTGCACGTGGTGATTCAAGGCGCTTCCGGAGGAAAAATTGAGCGGGATCTGGATGCGGGCGCGAATGCCGAGCGGGTTGCTCCGGTGCTGTTTTCACTGAGCGGGAGCGAGAGACTGGTCGTGGTGGTGACGGCTTCCGAGTGAAGCGCGGGAGGAGGACGGCTGCGATTCAAGCCGTCAGCGGTTTTGCGGCAGGCTGTTTTTGCGGATTGCTCTCAGCCGACCGTTTCATCTTCTCCTCGTACATCTTCCGGTCGGCGGCGATGCACAAGCTCTCCATATCGCCGGCCTCCTCCGGATAGACGGCGATGCCGATGCTGGCGCTGATGCGCACCAGGGAATCGTCGCCCAGCAGCATCGGCTCGCCGAGCAACTCCAGCAATGCGTGCGAGACATGCATCGCCTCGGTGCGGCTGACCGGCTCCTCGAGGACGATGGAAAACTCATCGCCTCCGGTGCGCGCCACCGTATCCGAGCGGCGAACACGTCCGGTGAAGATCGCACCGGCGCGCTGCAGCAGCAGATCGCCGATGTGGTGGCCGAAGCTGTCGTTCACCTTTTTGAAGCCATTCAGATCGACGATCAGCAGAGCCATCTGCGTACCGCTGCGGCGGGCGCGGTCGAGCGCGCTTGAGAGGCGGTCCTCGAAGAGGCGGCGATTGGGCAGGCCGGTGAGCGGGTCGTGCAGCGCCAGGTGCCTGTTGTGTTCGATCTGACCTTCCAGCAGGATGAGGATCATGCCTACGGCAACGATGAATTTGGGCAGATTCCAGACCTCGGATTCCACATGAATCGCCGGATAAGCGTAAAAGAGCCATGGACCAAGAACAAAGACCGCGGCCCAGGCGAAGAATCCAATGATGGAGATGACAGAGCCGGTCGTGGGCCGCCGGTAAGCGAAGAGGAAGTTGATCGAGCAGCCAAGGAAGACCGTGCAGAGCACGGCATTGAAGGCTAGATAGCTTCCAATGCCCGGGCGATTTTGGAAATGGAGCAGAAATACGGCGAGAGACACATTGAGGATGACCGTGGCCCAGCGGATTTTACGGTTGAATCTTCTGATGGCGGACAGCGTGATGAGAAGCGGCCCGGCGGCAAACAGTGCTGCTGCCAGATTCAGTTGCCAAGCCGGCGATTTACCGGCGATCAGCAGAATCATATAGAGCGTATTCATCGCCGCCAGAAGGAGGGTCATCCAGCGGCGGGAAGGTTCCTCTTTGTAGGGGATGACCGCGGTCTGGAAGATGACGCCGGCGATGACAAGGGTGATGGTGCCGGTGTACAAGCCGGCAGTGCCCACGATGCCCGGATAGTGAAGAAAGAGTGAAGAGGCGAAGTGCGCGGCCACCAGCAGCCATCCGCCAAGCCACAGACGGGCGGTCTTCGCCTGACTGCGGCGGACCGTGGAGGCAAAGGCGCAGGTCAGCAATGCCACAGCACACAGGTCCGGCAGTACATTCCAATTCATCATCTCTCGCCCAAAGCCTTCGCTCGTTAATTATTAAATCGGAAGATGGCCCATGATGATTAGAGGATTCTAACACTGACAGATTACGGAGGTGCTTGGAGGAAGCGAATCAGCTCCCGGCCTCCTCGTTGCCCTTGGAAGCAAAGACGTTGCCCATGCGGTGAATCTCGGCGCCGACCTGGGCCAGCTTCTGCTCGAAGTGTTCGTAGCCGCGATCCATGTGATAGACGCGGTCGAGAATGGATTCGCCTTCAGCGACCAGCGCCGCCAGCACCAGCGAGGCCGAGGCGCGCAGATCGGAGCACATGACCGCTGCCGCCGAAAGCTGGGCCGGACCGCGCACCGTGGCCGTGCGGCCGTCGACTTTGATGTTGGCGCCCATGCGCGCCAGCTCCTGCACGTGCATGAAGCGGTTCTCGAAGATATTCTCCTTGACGACGCTGACGCCCTCGGCCTGAGTGGCCAGCGCCATGTACTGCGCCTGCATATCGGTGGGAAAGCCGGGGTATTCCTCAGTGGAGATGTCGGCCGCGCGCAGTTTGCCGCCGGCGCGGACACGCACCGCATTGTCGCCGAGGATCTCCACCTGTGCTCCCGTCTCTCTCAGCTTGCGGATGACCGCGCCCAGGTGGGCCGGCTCACAATCGCTCACCGTGAGGTCGCCGTTGGTGATGGCTCCGGCGATCAGAAAGGTTCCGGCCTCGATGCGGTCGGGCTGAATGCGATGGCGCGCGCCATGCAGGCGCGTGACGCCCTGGACGCGCATCGTCGAGGTGCCCGCGCCCTCGATCTTTGCGCCCATTGCGACGAGCAGCGCGGCCAGGTCGGCCACCTCGGGCTCGCGGGCGCAGTTTTCCATCAGAGTCTCGCCCTCGGCCAGCACGGCGGCCATCAGCAGATCCTCGGTGCCGGTGACGGTGATCTTGTCAAAGACCAGGCGCGCGCCGCGCAGCCGCTCCGCGCGCGCCTCGATGTAGCCGTGCTCCTGTGTGATGCGCGCACCCATCTTTTCCAGGCCCATCAGATGCAGGTCGATGGGACGGCCTCCGATGGCGCAGCCGCCGGGCATGGCCACGCGCGCCATGCCGGTGCGGGCGATGAGCGGACCGAGCACGAGCGAACTGGCGCGCATGGTTTTGACTATTTCGTATGTGGCGACAGGGTCGGAGAGGGTGCGACAGCAGATCTTGACTCGATCGGGCTTCGCGTCGTCGACCCAGATCTCGGCGCCCATCGAGCTGAGCAGCTTGCGCTCGGTGTTGATGTCGCGCACCTGGGGTATGTTTTCGAGCGTGATCTCGTCTTCAGTGAGTATGGCCGCCGCCATCGAGGGCAGCGCCGAGTTCTTGGCCCCCGAGACGCGGATCGTGCCGATGAGCGGATTTCCGCCGCGAATGACAAATTTATCCATGAAAGTAGAATGGCTCCTGACTCTCCAGTGTAAACTTAGACGCCGAGAGGGCAGGGAAGCCGCCGGAGACGCGCCCTTGCAGCGAGCGGTTCACAACGTGGGATCAACGGCGCAAATTGGGCTGCGAAGGGATTTGCGGGAGAAACTTTTAGCCAAGGGAACCATCCAATGATAGGTTAAAAACAGAGGGATTCTTCTCAGACGATGGCCTCCAATCCTTACTTTTCACTGGCGGTTCTTTTTCTGGCGGCGCTGGGCTTCGGGCTGGCTCCGCTGGGCCTGGCCCGGCTGTGGGCGCGGGTCTATTCGCCGGCCAAGCCGAATGCCGTGAAGAACGACATCTACGAGTGCGGCCTGGAGTCCAGGGGCGACGCCTGGATGCAATTTCACTCGGCCTACTACCTGTATGCGATCATCTTTTTGATCTTCGACGTGGAGTCGGTCTTTCTGCTGCCCTTCGCTGTGGCCTTCAGCGGACTGTCGGCCGCGGCCTGCGGGGCGATGCTGGTCTTTGTGCTGCTGCTGGTGGAGGGGCTGGCGTGGGCTTGGGCGAAGGGTGTGCTGACGTGGGGGTAAAGCAGCTATCAGCTTTCAGCTCTCAGCTATCAGCCGTCAGATTCAGATTGAAGCAGCAGTGGAACACGAAGAGCTGGATTGAGGAACACAGAAACTGAAAGCTGATAGCTGATAGCTGATAGCTATCAGCTAGTGTGGAGCGAAACAAAGATGGACGAGCAACTGAAGATCGAAATGGGCAAGCAGGGGATCGTCGTGACCACCCTCCAGGAGCTGTACAACTGGGGGCGGCGGAACTCGATCTGGCCGATGCAATTTGGCCTCGCCTGCTGCGCCATCGAGATGATTGCCACGACCATGGCGCGCTACGATCTGGCACGCTTCGGGGCAGAGGTCTTTCGCCCGTCACCGCGCCAGGCCGACCTGATGATCGTCAGCGGCACGGTGACGAAGAAGATGGCTCCGCAGGTTGTCCGCCTCTACAACCAGATGGCCGAGCCGAGGTACGTGATTGCAATGGGAGCGTGCGCGATCAGCGGAGGGCCATTCAAGCAAGGCTACAACGTGCTGAAGGGGATCGACCGCTACATTCCGGTGGACGTGCATATTCCCGGCTGCCCGCCGCGGCCCGAGGCGTTGATTCAGGCCTTCATGACGCTGCAGAAAAAGATTGATGCCCAGCATTTGACCGGCGAGGATCGACCGCGCTTCCTCGATGGAGCCCAGCAGGGCGAGTTTCCCGTGCCCGTGCAGGGTGAGCACGATCTGGAGCCGGCGTTTAACAAGGGAGTATGGACGGTACCGGTGGTGATTCAGTGAACAGTGGGCAGTGGACTGTGAGCAGCACGGAGGAACGGATGAAGAGCGTGGATCGGGATTTTGTCGCCAATGGAGTCGTCCGTTATTTATGGGGAGTTTCCTATGCTTTCGTGGCATTCGGGGCTTTCGCTGCATATGGTAGATTTTGGGATGAGATTCATCCTCATGGGATGCAATTTTATTCACTCACTCGGATTGTAGTACTCCCGTTGATTTATGTATGCCCATTCATTCTTTCTCTTGCATTCAGAAGTTATATACGATGTGCTCTAAAAGAGAATCTTGTGAGTGAAAGAGTGTTCAAGAACTGCGAGTATTGGATTGGACTACAATTAATGCTCGTTTATATGGCAATCATGGAATATTCCACTTGGAATTGATTTCGCATCGAGGGAACAGAGATTGAAGACGGTCGAAGAAATTCAATCGGCGATTGAGGCGGCCATACCGGGCGCGGGGGTGGAGATTGTTTTGAATCCCGGCCCGAGCGGGCAAACTTCGCTGCGCCTGAAGCCTGAGTCTGCGCTGGCGGTGGCGAAGTTTCTGCGCGACGATGAGGAACTCAAGCTGGATTACCTCTCGAACGCCACGGGCGTCGATTGGCCGCAGTCGCTGGAGGCGGTCTATCACCTATACTCAATCGCCAAGAAACATGGGCCGGTGATTCTGCGTATGAAGACTGCGAACCGTACCGATCATGTCGAGCTGCCATCGCTGACACCCGTCTGGCGTTCGGCGGAGTTTCAGGAGCGGGAGATCTTCGACTTATACGGCATCGTCTTTACCGGCCATCCGGACCTGCGGCGTCTGCTGATGTGGGATGAGTTCAAGGACCATCCTATGCGCAAGGATTATCGCGAGCCGGATGACTTCGAGTGGGAGCCGACGGCGCACGATGAGGTGCTGAAGAGAAGTAAAGAACAGGGACTAGGGACTAAGGGACTAAGGGACTAGAGGCCAAAGACTGCATGAGTGTTGCGGAGACCAAAGACGAAAAGCTCGAGGGCTGGAAACGCTCGGTGGTGCTTGTCCAGCCGGAGGGCGAGGGCGAGCTGCTGGAGGTGGCGATGGGGCCGCACCACCCCTCGACCCACGGCGTCTTCCGCATGGATGTGGCGCTGGACGGCGAGCGTGTGGTGCGCCTGAAGCCGGTCTTCGGCTACCTGCATCGCAACCACGAGAAGATCGCCGAGGGACAGAGTTATCTGGCTTCGATTCCATTTACCGACCGGCTGGATTATATCTGCCCGCTGACCAATAACTGGGCCTATGCGCTCAGCGTCGAGAAGCTCGCTGGCATAGCGGTTCCCGAGCGCGCCGAGTATCTGCGCGTGATTCTGGGCGAGTTGACGAGGTTTCAGAATCACGCATCGTCGATTGGATTTTTGATTCAGGAGATGGGCGCCAGCGGCACGCCACTGATGTATGCCTTCCGCGAGCGCGAGAAGATTCTCGACCTCTTCGAGGAGCTGACCGGTGCGCGCATGATGGTGAACTACATGCGCTTTGGCGGCTGCCGCGTGGACGCCTCGCCGCAATGGCTCGACCGTACGCGTGCGGTCGTCGCGGGGCTTGCCGGATTTGTGGATGAGTTCGAGCGGCTGCTGGCGACGAATGAAATTCTGATGGCTCGCACGCAGGGCGTGGGCGTGCTGCGGGCCGAGCTGGCGATCAATGCCGGAGTGACCGGGCCGATGCTGCGCGCATCGGGCGTGAATTACGACATTCGCAAGGTGGATAGTTACGGGATTTACAACCGCTTCAATTTCCGCGTGCCGCTGGGCGATCATGGAGACGTCTATGACCGCTTCATGATTCGCTTGCTGGAGATGCGCGAGTCAATCAAGATACTGGAACAAGCGCTGAAAGAGATTCCCTCGGGGCCGGTGATGACTCCGACGGCGAGGCTGCGCGGCTTCCGTCCCAAGCCGGGCGAGGCTTATGGGAGGATTGAAGCGCCTAAGGGAGAACTGGGTTTTTATCTGATCTCGGACGGCGGGGCGAATCCCTATCGTTACAGGATCAGACCGCCGAGCTTGATTAATCTGACGGTGCTGGAAGAGATGTGTCTGGGCCACGACGTTGCCGATGTGGTGCTGATCTTCGGCAGCGTGGATATTGTGCTGGGAGAAGTGGATCGGTAAGGTGTTATGGCTTCTTAGGATGTTGAGGGTTGTGTGTCCCCGGATTTAATCGCAAGCCTGGGGCATCCCAAGCAAGCCCGCGCAAGCGGAGATGAAAGAATGAAAAGGAGAGGTCAGATGAGGATTCGTCGAGTAGCAGGAATGGCTATCGCTGCAGTCGCTCTGGTGGGCAGCTTGAGCGCCTATGCCGGCAACAACAAAGTCAAAACAGGCACTACCGCGACCGAAATCGGCAACTACAACTTCACCTGCACAGGGACAACGCTGGATCTGAAGCTGGATTCCTTCAGCCTGCCTTTTTCGCGCAGCGCGTCTAGTATAGGCATAAGCTCGGGCGCAACGAAGGCAGCAACCTCTGCTTTGACGGTCGAGTTTGCGGCGAACAAGGCCTACGCCACCTTGTATTCGCAGGTGATCAAGGGCGATCATTACAGCTCCTGCACATTGGTTGAGAAGGTGGAGGCGACTGCCGGTAGCGAAGCGCTGACTTACACCTGGACCTTTAGCCAGGTGACGCCGACGGCGGTGACGATGGTGTGGCGAGACCCGGCAAGCGCGAGCACGACTGGAGCGAATCTTCCGGCGGCGCAGGTGAAGGCGACCTTCTCATTTACCGAAGTCAGGTTTGAGGACGGCAGTGGAAGCAGCAGCACTTCGGCCAAGGACGATTGGACGGCAACGCAGTAAGATATTTGTTCATTGTGAAAGGATGGCTTGATTGCTGGGTGAGGGCATACTGAAAGGGTTGGCGGAGACGGCGCGGAATTTTTTTGCGAGCTACGTCTCCGCTGAACGGATGACGACGGTCGAGTACCCGGAGGAGCGGATTGCGCCCTTTGAGTCGGCGCGCGTCTTTCCGTTTCTTGTGTATGACGGCACGGATTGGGCCGCCGGATTGCGCTGCGTGGCCTGCCAGATCTGCGAGAAAGAATGCCCTCCCAAGTGTATCTTTATCGAAAAAAGCGCGGAGAAAAAGCCGGATGCCCTGGGTAAGTTACAGTTTTATCCGGCGCGTTTCGACATCGATATCTCGGTTTGCATGAGCTGCCAGATCTGCGTCGAAGTCTGCCCCTTTGAAGCGATCAAGATGAATACCGTGTTTGAACTGGCCACGGCGGACCGCTTTGGCGGATTACTACTGGACCGCGAAGAGTTAGCTGAGTCGAACGAATATTATCATCGGATTCACGCGACCGAGGCAGCGGCTGTCGATGCAAAACTTGCGGCGGAGAAGCTCAAGGCCGACGTTAAAGCCAGGGCGGCGACGGATGCTGCCGCAGCAAAAGTCGCGGCCATCGCCGGAGAGGGAGCATAGACGATGATCGAAGGCATGGATCAGATCTTCGTTCTACTTCAGCACTGGCTGGTGAGTTATCTGCCTGCTGCGTGGCAGACGGCGGCAGCAGTGCTGCTGGGCGTTGTGGCCATCGTTGGTCTATTTCCGGCGCTCTTTGCCTTGACGACGGTCCTTGAGCGCAAGGGACTCGCTCGGATGCAGAATCGTCTGGGACCGAATCGCGTAGGTCCTTTCGGCCTGCTGCAGCCGATCGCCGATGGAATCAAGTCGCTGACCAAGGAAGATATTGTTCCCTTGACCGCCGATGCGGCTGTGCATATGCTGGCGCCGCTTGTGCTGGTTGTTGCCGTCTTTATGGGGTTCGCTGTGCTGCCGATGGGCCGCCACATGGTGCTCGTCGATATGGACGCCGGGCTGCTCTTCTACTTCGCGATGGGCGCATCCACCGAGCTCGCGGTCTTCATGGCCGGATGGTCGAGCCGCAACAAATACTCACTGCTGGGTGCGATGCGAGCTGTGGCGCAGATGATCAGTTATGAAGTGCCGCTGCTTCTGTCCAGCGTGACCGTGGTGATGATTACAGGGTCACTTTCGCTGACAAAGATAGTGGCCGCACAGGATCAGTACACGCATGGGCTTCCGCACTGGTATATCTTCACGCCTTGGGGCTGCGCGGGCTTTCTGATGTACGCGATTTCAACCACGGCGGAGACCAACCGCTCGCCGTTTGACTTACCCGAAGGCGAGTCAGAGTTAGTGGCCGGATATCATACGGAATATTCCGGCTTTAAATTTGCGCTCTTTTTCCTTGGAGAATATCTGGCGATGTTTTCCATCTCCGGCCTGGGGGCGACGCTTTTTTTGGGAGGATGGTCGGCGCCGCTGGCCGCGCTGAACTGGGTTCCATCGTGGATCTGGTTTTTTTCAAAGCTAATGTTATCGATCTTCGTTTTTATTTGGCTTAGAGGAACGCTGCCGCGATTGAGACAGGATCAGTTGATGAACTTTGCCTGGAAGTTTGTTCTGCCGATCTGCCTGCTGAATCTATTTGTTGCGGCGCTATGGCGCTTTATGGGCGATGAATGGCCGCGCTGGGCGGTCTGTTCGGCGATTCCGATTGCGGCTTACGTGGCGCTAGGCTGGGGCGAGATGCGCCGGGGAAAGATCAAGCCGAGAAGGTATCGTTATGCAGAGTGAGTTATACAGGACTGGGGAAGGAAAGAGCGAGCGATGAGTTTTGTCTTCTATATCCTTGCGGCGTTGACGCTGGGCGGCGCGCTGGCTGCCGTGCTGCTGAAGAATACCGTGCATTGTGCTTTGGCTCTGACGGTTGCCTTCGCCGGATTGGCGCTAATATTTCTAAGTCTGGACGCGCAGTTCGCCGGCCTGGCACAGATACTGGTCTACATCGGCGCGGTGGCAATTCTGGTGGTCTTTGCGATTCTGCTGACCAAGGGTTCGGAAACTCCGAAGGATGGAGTCTTTAGCCGCTCGTGGCTTGTAGGGCTGGTGATTGCGGCGGGAGTATTTGCCGTGCTGGGATGGGCGGTAATCGGCAGTGTAAAGGTCCTACCGAACGAGACAGCCGCGCCGCAAGTAACTGTTCTGGAGATTGGCAATACTTTGGTTGGGCGCTACGTTTTGCCGCTGGAGATAGTTGCCGTGTTATTGACTGCGGCGATGATCGGCGCGGTGATTGTGGCTAAGCACGAGAAAGAGGTGCAGGAATGACACCTCTTGCGAGTTATTTACTGGTTGCCGCGTTGTTGTTTTCGATAGGTATTGCCGGGACTCTGGTGCGACGCAATGCGATTCTTGTGCTGATCGGAATTGAGCTGATGCTGAATGCGGCGAACCTCAATTTGATTGCCTTCTGGCGCTACGGGCTGCATCCGGAGCGGCTGACCGGGATGATCTTTGCGATTTTTTCGATTGCCGTGGCAGCGGCCGAAGCAGCTGTTGGATTGGGCCTAGTGATTCAGATTCATCGCCACGCGAAGACGACCGACATTGACAAGATGAACAGGCTGAAGGGGTGAAAGGTCGATGCAAGAAACAATATCATTCACTCCGCAGTTAGCGGCATCTCCCATAGCGGAGGTGCTGTGGCTGATTCCTGTCTTGCCGGTGGTTGCGGCGGGCGTGGCTGCGCTGCTGAAACAGCCTATGCGCAAGTTGTCCGCCTGTTTGGCGATTGGTTCAATGAGCCTTTCGCTGCTGCTTTCACTGGCCGCGCTTGCTCACGTTGCGACAGGATGGGCGCGTGGACAGAGCGTGCGCGAGGCCGTCAACTTCACTTGGATTCAAGTCGGCACTACTAACATTGATCTCGGTTGGGTGCTTGATCCGCTGTCGGCTGTAATGCTGGTAATGGTTTGTTTCGTCGGCTTGCTGATCTTTATTTATTCGATCGGCTACATGAAGGACGACGAGAATTACACGCGCTTCTTCTGCTTCATGTCGCTTTTTGCCGGAGCGATGCTGGGCGTGGTGATTGCCAACTCGATTCTGCTGCTCTTCATGTGCTGGGAGCTGGTTGGACTTACTTCTTACTTATTGATCGGATTCTGGTATCAGAAGCCAGCGGCTGCTGCGGCGGCGAAGAAGGCGTTTCTAACTACGCGCATCGGCGATGTTTTATTCTTGCTTGGAATGGTCTGGCTCTTCAGCCAAACAGGTACACTGCTTTTTTATCACAACACTTACGGATATCAAGTTGTTGCGGGGGCGCTGGAGCCTGCTTCGCTGGCGATTTTGCTGAATCAGCACGCGGGACTCGGACTGACGGCAGCGGGCGCGATTGGATTGTTGATCTTTGCCGGAGCGGCGGGCAAGAGCGGGCAGTTTCCGCTGCATGTCTGGCTGCCGGATGCGATGGAAGGACCGACGCCAGTCTCCGCGCTGATACACGCGGCGACGATGGTGGCCGCTGGCGTCTATCTGATTGCGCGTGTCTATCCACTGATGTCCGCCGGGATGCCTGCCGGAGGAACAACTGTTGCGCTGACGGTAGTGACTTGGGTGGGCGCATTTACAGCGGTCTTTGCCGCACTGATCGCCGTGGCGCAGAACGACATCAAACGCGTACTGGCTTACTCGACGGTTTCGCAACTGGGTTACATGATGGCCGGCCTCGGCATGGGCGGCGTCGCGGTGGGAATGTTTCACCTGATCACACATGCCTTCTTCAAGGCGCTTTTGTTTTTGGGCGCAGGGTCGGTGATTCACGGCTGTCATGGCGAGCAAGATATTCGCAAGATGGGCGGATTGAAATCGGATATGCCGCTTACTTTTTTGACTTATGCGATAGGAATGCTGGCGTTGTGCGGATTTCCACTTATTTTTTCTGGCTTCTGGTCCAAGGATGGAATTTTAGAGGCGGCGCGACATTGGAGCGTGGCGCAGACGCCGTTTTATATGCTGGTCTTTGGCGCTCTGCTGACGGCCTTTTATATGACGCGGCAGATGATGTATGTCTTCGGTGGCCACTGGCGGGGCGGAAAATCCGCGCATGAAAGTCCTGCGGTGATGACTGTTCCTTTGGCGATTCTGGCCTTTTTCGCGATGTCGCTGGGATTGATTGGAACGCCCGCATGGCCGTGGTTCCGGGTCTTTCTGAACGGACGAACGACAGGCTTTGAGTTACAAAGAATTATAGAGCCCGGTCTGTTGTTATTGATGGGAGTGTCTGCTTTGGTCGTTTTTCTTGGGCTAGGGCTGGGATGGATGCTCTACGGCGATCGTTCGCCAAGGCCCACGGAACCAGATACCTTGGAGCGGAGCGCACCGCTGATTTGGGGTTGGCTGCGTGATCGTCTCTATGTGGATAAGTTCTACGGCTGCACTGTGATTGCTTTTTATGCGGTGTGGGCGAGGGTTGCGGATTGGCTGGACCGCAAGGTCTGGGGCGGCATGGTTGCTGGAGTTGCCGCGCTCTTTGGCTTGTGGGCGCGCCTGAATCGCTTTCTTGACATAAATGTGGTGGACGGCGGCTTCGATAAAGGCTGCGACGAGTTAGCAGTGAGCGGCGGATTGCTGGCGCGCGTGCAATCGGGCCGCGTGCAAAGTTATCTAAGAATTCTGGCGCTGGCTGTTGTAGTGCTGTTAGTGATTCTATTTTGGAGTAGCAGGGCATGAGCGGAAGTTATTGGTTAACGTTACTGACCGCGCTGCCACTGGTGGGAGCGGCAATTGCGCTTGTCTCCGGAAGGCACGCGCGCACCGTGGCACTGATAACCTCGCTCATTGGTCTTGCAACGGCGCTTTTAGTTTGGCTTGAGTGGAGCAGGTATCCCGTTATAGGCGGCTACGGATTTATCGAGCAGCACGCATGGGCGCCGTCGCTGGGCATCGAGTATCACCTTGGCGTAGACGGGTTGAGTGCGCTGATGCTGGTGCTTTCGGCGTTGGTAACACTGATGTCGGTCGATGCGGCGCACCGCGTGCATCATCAGCCGGGGCTCTACTTCTCACTCGTGCTGACATTGGAAGCGGGTCTCTTCGGCTCGTTTACAGCGCTGAATTTCTTTCACTGGTTTTTGTTTTGGGAGTTATGCCTGATCCCGGCATTCTTTCTCATCAAGTTATGGGGCGGTACTCGGCGCGACCCGGCGGCGACACAGTTCTTCATTTATACAATGGCTGGAAGCGTTGCGCTGCTTGTCGCCTTCCTTGCAGTCTTTCTTTCGACGGGCAGCATGGACTTTCCGCACCTGACATTGCTGGCCTCGACCGGCGAGTTGGAACAGATGGTTACGGCACACTTAGGGCCAGTGATGCTGTGGTTGGCGATCGGCGTACTTGCCGGCTTTGCGGTGAAGGTGCCGATGATTCCCTTTCACACCTGGCTGCCCGCGGCTTATGCCGAAGCTCCCTCGCCCGTAACGATGCTGCTCACAGGCGCGATGTCGAAGATGGGAGTCTATGGATTGCTGCGGATTGCGCTGCCGTTGTTTGGCGCGCAGATTGCCGAGATACGCACGCCGCTGCTAGTGCTCTCCGTGGCGACAGTGGTGATGGGCGCATGGGCGGCCGTAGCGCAGAAGGACCTGAAGCGCATCTTCGCCTATCTCTCGGTGAGTCATCTAGGCTATTGCTTGCTGGGCATCTTCGCGCTGGCCGTTCCCGCCGCGGGTGCCGCGGCGCAGACCAATCAGGCGATGGCGCTGAATGGAGTTATTTTACAGATGTTCAACCACGGATTGACCGCAGCCGCTCTCTTCTGGTTTGTGGCGATTATTCAATTGCGCTCAGGCGGTCATCGCGGCATCGATCAATTCGGTGGTCTGCGCAAGCCGGCTCCAGTGCTGGCCGGGCTAATGGGGATCGCCTTGTTTTCTTCGCTGGGATTGCCGGGGCTGAATGGATTTACGGGTGAGTTACTCATCTTTCGCGGAGTCTTCTCGATGGCATGGATTGCCGCGACGGTTAGCGTACTCGGGCTATTGGTGACTGCGGCAGTGATTCTGACTGTGATTCAGAAGATCTTTACCGGCCTTGTGCCGGAGCATTGCATTGGCTTTCCCGATCTTCACCATCAGGAACGAATGGCGCTGGCTCCGGTGATAGGACTTATGTTTATTCTTGGAATATTGCCTCAACTGATTGTCGGGAGCGTCAACCCCACGGTCGTTAACCTCTTGGCTCACTGGAGATTTTGATGTTGGCGTGGACGATCTATCTCTCGTTTGCCGGGGCTCTCGTGCTGGCGCTGCTGCCCAAAGAGCGGCCGGTGCTGGCGCGCTGGCTGGCGCTGGCAATTGCCGCGGCAGGTTTTGCGCTGGCTTTCGCGGGCTTCATTGCAGGCATGGGGCAGGGAAGAGCGACGATAGTCGATCTGCCTTGGGTGCCGACGATGGGGATTCACTTTCTGCTGGCAGCCGACGGCATTAGTCGCGTGCTGGTGCTGCTGACAGGCCTTGCTGCCGTGGCCGGAGTTTTATTCAGTTGGAATATTGAGAAACAAACAAAGGATTTCTTTGCATTATTTCTTGCGCTGATTGGCGGAGTTTACGGCGTTTTCTTGAGCTTTGATTTGTTTTTACTTTTTGTCTTTTATGAAATTGCGATTGTGCCCAAGTATTTTCTGATCGCCATTTGGGGCTCGACACGGCGCGAATATGCAGCGATGAAGCTGGCGCTCTACTCGTTTGCTGGATCGGCGATGGTGCTCATCGGCCTGCTTGCGGCCTATGCAACGGCGGGAAGCCATTCGACAGGACTGGTTGAGTTAGCGCACGCAGGGTTGCCCGTCAGTTTCCAGATGTGGTGCTTTCCTCTGGTCTTTACCGGCTTCGCGATCTTGGCCGGTATGTGGCCCTTCCATACTTGGGCGCCCACGGGCCACGTCGCCGCGCCCACCGCTGCCTCGATGCTGCTGGCCGGAGTTGTGATGAAGCTGGGCGCTTACGGCTGCTTGAGGGTCGCCATTGCGCTGTTTCCGCGCGGTCTTGATCCGTGGGGATTTTCTTTCATCGGCATCGGCTCCTGGCGCGACGTCTTCGCGGTGCTGGCGGTCATCGGCATTGTCTATGGCGCGCTGGTGGCGCTGGCGCAGACCGACTTCAAATTCGTCATCGGCTACTCCAGCGTCAGCCACATGGGTTTTGTGCTGCTCGGACTCATGACTCTGAATCAGATCGGCATGACCGGCGCGGTGATGCAGATGTTCTCGCACGGCATCATCGCCGGATTGCTCTTTGCTATTGTCGGGCGCATCGTCTACGACCGCACGCATACGCGGCAGTTAGCTGAACTGGAAACCATGCACTTATCGAAGCGACTGCCCTTTGCCGCATGGGCCTTTGTGATTGCCGCAATGGCTTCGATAGGAATGCCGGGCTTCTCCGGGTTTATCGCCGAGTTACAAGTACTGGTCGGAGCGTGGATCGCCAAACCTTGGTGGGTTGTGGCGGCGGGTGTCGGCACTGTCATCGGCGTGGCGTATACGTGGCGAGCCATGCAGAAGGCCTTCTTCAGCGATGCGCTGCCCGGCGCGCACCTGTTGGAAAAGGAGCAGCACCATCCCTTTGCCGCCATCACATGGCCTGAAGTTACAGGAGTTATCCTGCTGGTGGGAGTGAGTTTGTTTGTTGGTATCTATCCGCGAATACTGCTCGATAGCATTGAACCAGCGGTGAAGGCGCTGCTTGCGGGAGGTGTGCAATGAACTACGCAGATCTCTTTCGCGTGACGCTGCCGGAGACGATGCTGGAGTTAGCGGCTCTGGTTGTGCTGATTGTTGACCTGGGCTTCCTGCGCAAGGCCGCGCTTAATGTGCGGGTCACTGTCGCTGCACTGTTAGGTGTGGCTGGATGTGGGGCGGCGCTGTGGGCATTGAGGTTTCAAGGATACGGAGGGCTTAGTTTCGGCAATACTGGCGAGTTCTACTTGCTGTCAACAGGCGGGTTTGCTCAAGTCGCGCAGACGGGAATACTAGTGCTGACCGCGCTCACTTTGTTGTTGCTGATCGATTCAGTATTTACAAAACACGTAGGCGAGTTTGTTGCGGTGGTTCTTATGGCTGCATCGGGTGGACTTTTGGTTGCAGCAGCTCAAGACCTTCTTGTAATCTTCGTTGGACTGGAACTACTGAGCCTGAGTCTTTACATCATGACTGCATTCGCCAAGAGTTCCGGCAAGAGCGCGGAAGCAGCGCTCAAATATTACTTATTCGGCGGAATGTCGGCTGCATTTCTACTATTTGGTTTTAGTTATTTTTACGGACTTACCGGTAGCACTAATCTATCAGAAATACAACTCTCGATTTCGGATTCAGGGATGAGCCCTCTATTTTATGTTGCCTGGATTCTTGTTGTGGCTGGCCTCGGTTTTAAGGTCGCGGCGGTGCCGTTTCATCTTTGGGCACCCGATACCTATGAGGGCGCTCCCGCTCCTGCTGCGGCATTTATCGCTTCCGTATCCAAGGTGGCCAGTTTTGCGCTGCTCATCACTCTGAGCAATAATTGGCTGACGAATAGTATGTTCATTTTGTGTCCGGAGACGTGCGCACAACTGTTTGTACGACCCTATTATCAAACCTGGCCCAAACTAGGACTGATCTTGCTGGTGGTTGCGGCAGTGTCCATGGTCGTTGGGAATTTGGCTGCTTTGGCGCAGATCGGCGTTAGGCGGCTACTGGCGTACTCGGCCATTGCTCATGCTGGCTACATTCTGCTAGGAATTGCGGCTCATCCTGCTTTTTCAGGCACGGGAAGCGTAATCGCTTTTCAAAATGCGGCGATCTTCTCCACGATCCATAGCACGAACGCCGTTCTCTATTACGTCCTAACTTACGGCTTGATGACCGTTGGCGCATTCGGCGTTGTCTCTGTCGTCGAGCGGGCAACGGGCAGCGACCGGCTGGATTCTTTTCTTGGCTTGCACAAGCGCAATCCCCTGCTGGCTGCGGTGCTGGCCGTGCTGTTTCTCTCGCTGGCCGGGATTCCGCCACTGGTGGGCTTCTGGGCCAAGTTCAATTTGTTTGCCGCGGTCCTGGGCGTCTCTGCTGGGCCGATTCCCTTTGCGCTGGTCGCGCTGGCTGTCGCGATGAGCGCCGTCTCGCTTTATTACTACTTGCAAGTCCTCAAGCGCGCCTATGTGATGCCAGCGATCGACGAGTCGCCGATTCATGCGCATCCCGTGACAATGGCCGTGCTGCTCGCGATTGCCGCGGCGGTTGTCGTGCTCGGCTGCTTCCCGGCGTTGCTGCAGGGATGGATCGCTTCCTTCTATGCGTATTGATGTGGCATGAATCGAATGGAGACGAAAGATCCCTCGAATTGCCGGGACGGCTACTTAAATAAACACAGGATAGGCGCAGCATGAACATCGTCCCTACGGGACTCCGTATGATTTTTTGGTATCGCCAACCCCACGCTGAAGCGCGGGGCTAATAACCGCTGCGCCTACGGCGCGGGCTTCGTGGCTGATGCTCTATAGCGCGAGTGATGGCTGCTGATATGCCTACGGCGCGGGCGATAACGAAGGGATGCTCTACAGGAAGTGCGGGGGCTTGGGAGAGCGGCCGGGCAGGCCGGGCAGCGTGGTGTTGCCGGAGAGGCCGGTGACGCGCGGCAAGGGATGGGCGCTGGCGCTCTCGGCCACGCGGTAGTTGCGCAGATCGCGCAGGATCTCCTGCTTCTCGCGGGCATATTGGCCAGCCAGGCGGGTGAGCGCGTAGGTGATGATGTCGCTGTGATGCAGCTCCTGCATCGCCGGATCGCGGCGCATATTCAGCCACAGGCGATGCACCAGCTGGACGTCGTCGGGGCTGAGGTTGGGCGCGTGCGGCCCGATGAAGAAGACCTTGGTGTCGCCGTCGTGGCCGATGACGTAGAAGTTGAACTGGCGCTTGGGCTCGGGCAGCGACTCCCAGGCCTGGCCCATGTGGAAGGCCTGATCTTCGGCGGTCATCGAGCTGGATGCGCCGGAGACGACCGAGTCGACCTCGAGCGAGTTGGCGCCCTGCACCAGCGCGGCAAAGATATCTCCGGCGGGAACCACCAGCAGCGAGACCTTCTTGCCGAAGCTCTCGGCGACGCTGACGGCCTTGGTGAAGACCATCTGCTCGTCTTCACTGAAGCTCTGCTCCTCGGCGCTCAGGTACTCCGGCCCGCCCACGCCCATCATGCGCACACTGATGACGACGACATCCTGATCCTCGGTGCTGGTGCGCGAGAGCGTCCACTTGAGTGCCAGGGGATTGGCGGCGTCGCGCATGGTGACCATGATGCCGCCGGGGCGGATGGCCGCCGACTCCGAGCTGATCGTGTCCTGATGTTCGAGCTGGAACTGATCCTTCATCTGCCGCGCGGTGAGTGCGTGCTTGCGCAGGTTGGCGCGCTCGGAGACGGAGAAGATGACAAAGAATGCGGCGGCAAAGATGATGCCGCTGACCGTGGCCACCGACTTGGTGAAGAGATTCACGATGGCCACTGTGAGCAGCACCATGAAGACCGACAGCAGGCCCAGGGGAATCTCGTAGTTGCCGATGCGGATGTTGGGCGGAACCTTCCAGCCGCGCTCTCCCTTGTACTTCCAGCGCAGCACGAGCATGGCCAGGCTGTTGAAGGTGAACGACCAGATGACGCCGAAGGCGTATGCCTCGCCCAACATGATGATGTTGCCGCGGCTGGCGATGATGGTCGTCATCTGCAGGATGAAGACCAGATTGATGATGCGAGAGCTGGTGCCGAATTTGGCGTGCGGCTTGCGGAACCAGTCGGTCAGCACGCCGTCCTCGGCCACGCGCATCAGCACGCCGGTCGAGCCGATCATCGAGGTGTTGATGGCGCTCGAGAGAATCAGAAAGCCGACCAGCACCACGAAGATGCGGAAGGCGATACGCCAGAAGAGCGGGCCAACCATGTTCATTGCCAGGCCGGCAATCAGGTTGTCCTGGTAGAGGACGTGATCCTTGAGGGGGATCAGCATATAGGCCAGAATCGTTGCGCCACCGGTGAAGATCAGGCTGTAGATGGCGATGACGATGGCCGCGCGCTTGAGGTTCTTGAGCTTGGGGTGCTCAATCTCGCGGTTGACTTGGGCCAGGCTCTCCTCGCCGCTCATCGCCAGCACGGAGTGGCCAAAGGCCATGAGAATGCCGAAGAGCCCCAGCAGCGGCACCAGCCTGGTTCCCTTCAGGAAGCCGAGGGCATCGTTGCTGAATTTGAGATTGGCGACCGTGGGCGGCGGCGGCAGATGCACGCCGGGGGTGAAGATGACGGAGAAGATGCCCCAGAAGAGCAGGATCACCACCATCACCGTGGTGATCTGCATAACGCGCAGCGCCTTGCCGCTGGACTCCTCGATCCCCTTGATGTTCTCCCACCAGTAATAGATGGTGACCGCGGCGGCAAAGACTGCCGAGGTGTAATCCATATTGAATTGGAAGGGGTGATGATGCGGGTCCAGCAGTGCCGGTGGCAGCCAGTGGCTATTGTTGGCCACCACGATCAGCTCGTTCATCAGGCCTGTAATATATTGTCCGGCGGAGACGCCCGAGATCGGTCCGGTGAGGATGTAATCGAACATGAGCGCCGATACGCTCAACTTGGCGAAGGTGCCGCCCAGCGCCTCTTTGACGACGCGGTAGACGCCGCCTCGGGTGAACATCGAACAGCTTTCGACGTAGACCGCGCGCACGGCAAAGCTGAAGAGCATGATGCCCAGGATGAACCAGGGCGCAGCCGCGCCCACCGCCTCCTCCGCGATGCCGCCAGCGTAAAAGGCCGACGAGCCCAGATCGCAGAGCACGATCGCTGCCGCGCGCCAGAAGGAGATGAAGGTGAGCATCACGGATGATGCCACGATCAGGCGCACGCGGTTTGACATTGGAGCAACGGTCGTTCGGGAAGATGCCATCGTGAGTGTGCCGACGCGATGGCCGGCTTTCCTGGATTGCGGGACGAGAAAATTACGACACGCCCCGCGACTAGTTTATTTGCTATTCATGACTCAGTCAATAAAAGAATCTGGTTTGGCAAAAGCCTTATGCGCGCGATTCCGGCGGTTCATCCTTGCCGAAGAGCTCTTTGCCGTCTTCCACAAAGCTGATGAGGACAACGACGGCCGAGCCGATGAGGCCGACAAAAAACATCACTTCCAGAATCCGCATTGCAACAATCGCTAGAGACATACTCAAATTGTAGCCTGTTTTCCGGCGATTTATTGGATTTTCATGGCGGGAAAACCCCATCGGGCCTTTGCTTTGTGCGCCGATGCGATACACTTTGCCCAGGATGCAGAGCGCAATCAACAAGTTGGGAGCATGGAAGTTGTGGGCCGCGGTCGGTCTTTCGGCCGGTTTGCTGGAGCTGCCGTTTCCGCTGGCAGGGCCGTTGCCCGCATGGCGGTCGATCTTCGCCTGGTTTGCGCTGGTCCCGCTGCTTTGGGCGCTGCTGACGCCTGAGTGCGTCAACCGGCCGCGCCCGCTGCGCCGCAGCTTTCTCCTCGGCTATCTCTGCGGCGTGCTCTGGTTCGGCGGCAACTGCTACTGGGTGCGCGACGTGATGCGCCAGTACGGCGATATGCCGTGGGGTGCGCCGACACTGCTGCTGGTGGCCTTCAGCCTCTATCTGGGTTTCTATTTCGGGTTGTTTGGCTTTTGCATTGCGCTGGTGCGCAGGGCGACGGGCTCGACGCGCTGGGCACTGGTTGCCGCGCCGTTTCTTTGGGTCGCAATGGAGCTGGCCGCCGCGAGGATTACCAGCTTTCCCTGGGATCAGCTTGGCTACTCGCAAGTGAATAATGGGCTGCTGATGCAACTCGCGCCTTGGACGGGCGTTTACGGGATCAGCTTTGTGCTCATGGCGGCGAATGCGCTATACGCATTCGGGTTATTGTCCCCCAAGAAACCCGCTCTACACGAGCCTGAGAAGTTGTATTGGAAGCAACCCTATTGGAGGTTGAAAGCACTCTTTGGACGTGAGGTTTGGATATTCTCCAGCCCAATTCTGTTTTACTACTTATTTTTGGTCGCCAGCTTTTGGATTCCACCCACGCCCGCGCCCACAGCTTCCGCCGTCCTCGTCCAGCCAAACCTCAACGTTGCCGCCGACAACCGCTGGCTGCATCCCGGCGAATGGGAGCAGCACATCGCCGACTTTCATCGACTGGCCGCGGAGCAGTGCAAGACATACATCGCCGGAATTCCGCAGTCAAATGCGCCGATGGGCGAGATCGTCTGTCCGCCCACACCCACGCATCCCGATCTGATCGTCTGGCCGGAGTCGCCCGCGCCCTTTGAGGACTTGGACGAACGTTTCAAGCTGGCCGTCGCTGCGATTGCCCGAAAGCAGCAAGCGCCGCTGGTTGTGGGTACGCTTGGCGTCTCGCTGGCCGAGCCGGAGCCTGAGCCGAATAATGGAGTTGCCGCGCAAGGCTTTCAACTCTACAACTCCGCGCTGGTCATCAGCGCCGCTGGCCAGCCGGTCGGACGCTACGACAAGATCCACCTCGTTCCCTTCGGCGAGTACGTGCCCTTCCGCCGGCTGCTCTTCTTTGCCCGCGCGCTCACGGCCAACGTCGGCGAGATGGGACGCGGCAGCGAGCGCAAGCTCTTCAATCTGGCAGCGCAGAACGGCGTGCGCCATCGCTACGGCGTCTTCATTTGTTACGAATCAGTCTTCGCCGACGAGGTGCGCCAGTTCGCTCGCCTCGGCGCGGAGGTGCTGGTTAATGTCTCCGACGATGGCTGGTACGGCGACACCAGTGCTCCATGGCAGCACCTGAACATGGCGCGCATGCGGGCCATCGAAAACCGCCGCTGGATCTTGCGCGACACAAACAACGGCGTCACCGCGGTCATCGACCCCTATGGGCGCGTTCGCCAATCGATTCCTCGCCACCAGGCCGACGCACTGCCCGCGCAGTTCGGCTTCCGCGACGACGTGACCTTCTACACCACTCACGGCGACATTTTTGCGTATCTCTGTGGCCTGCTGGCGATGTGCATTGTGGGCTGGTCTGCTAGAAAGCTGCTGCGCGCCTGGGTTGCCGCATCGTAGTTTTGCGCATCGATCCTTGCGCAGCATTTTGAAGTGATGTATGCTATACATCATGAGGAGAACTCAACTCTATCTCGAAGACGATCTCTGGGCGGCGCTCCATGCCAAGGCGCTGATCGAGAAAGCTACGATCTCGGAGCTGGTGCGCGTGGCTGTTCGCGAGCGCTATATGGGCAACCGGGAAGAGCGCCGCGCAGCCATGATGGGTATCGTCGGACTCTGGAAGGATCGTGCCGGTATTGAGGATGCGGAATCGATGATCCGCACTCTTCGCGACGACCATCGACTGGAAAGATTGGCCGCCGAGTGAGTGTCCTGATCGACTCCGACATTGTGATCGAAGTTCTGCGCGCGCGAGATCGGGCGATCCTTGCACAGTGGAGTCTTCTAGCGGAATCGACGACTCCGATTCTGGTTTCGCCGATTACCTTCGCGGAGGTTGGCGCCGGCGCGTTGCCGCATGAACTCCAGATTATCTCGCAATTCTTTTCCCCGCTCACCTGCATTGCCATCGAGATGAAGATCGGCCAATTGGCGGGCGAGTATTTGCGTCAATTCGGCAAGAGTCACAACGTTCAGGTCGCCGATGCACTCATTGCCGCCTCGGCGGCGCAGAATGAAGCTGCTCTTTGGACACGCAATCGCAAGCACTATCCCATGCCCGACCTGAGCTTCTACGCATGACCGCGTGAAGCAATCGTAACAATGGCGCAATCCTGTTCAATCACCAGGATTCAACGGAATAAGTAAGCATCAGAATGCCGCTCGGCAGAGTCTTGCTCTCTTGTAAATGAAGAGATTGCCGCTGCCCCGCAGTCAGCAGCGGAGTGCCGCTGCCGAGCATCACCGGCATCACCGCGACCTCGACCGTATCCATGAGTCCGGCATTGAGAAGGGCGCGAAAGAGAATGCCTCCGCCGAAGAGCCAGATGTCCTTGCCGGACTGCTGCTTCATCGCGGCGACAGTCTCCTCGACGCGGCTGCTGATAATGGTGATGCCGGGATAATCTTCCGGCTTCATGGTGCGCGAGACGACGATCCATGGCTGCCCGAAGCTCTCCCAGTCTTTGCCTTTTTCGCTGGCCACTTCGTAGGTTTTTCGGCCCATCAACAGGATGTCGTACTGTGCGAACATCGCCGCAAAATCAATCTCCGGATCGGAGACGATCCAGTCGTACTCGCCGTTGGGTCCGGCAATGAAGCCATCCAGGCTCATCGCAACTCCGTAGCGTAGACGCCGCATTATCCCTCCGTTTCTTACACCCGTGAGATTAGCCTCGCTATAAGTCGACAATCCGACAGATGAAGCTAATTATTGTCTCAGTGAAGTCCATCGAGGAATTTCTTTATCTCGTCGATCACTTGCGCTTCATTGGACCGGTAAACGTAATGGTCTGCATTCGGAATGCGAACGACGCGGGCGGTTGGAACTCCGCGTGCAATTGCTTCGGCCTGCGCAGAGCATCGTGCTTTATCTGCGTCAAGCCGCGCTGCTCTGCGTTCCGGGTCGTTCGGAAAGAAGTGACTCCAATCGTGAGGGCAGGCAAAGATCGCGAGGACCGGAACGGGGATGGATGTGTACTTCTCCATGCCGAAATTCATGGCGGCCTGGATCGGTGGGCGCGGCGGCAACGGAGGCATCGTCTTTACGTCTTCATTGCTCTGGTGAAGAATGGTCTCGAACCTTGCAATTGCAATTTCAAGTTCGCGTAGCTTCGCCTGCTCATCGACTCCACCGGCTTCAATCTCCTCGATGCGTTTCTTGATGCCGTTCATCTCGATCTCGATCAACGGGTGAGCAGGATCGTAGAAAGCGAAGCCTGTTGCCGCGTCGAGATAAATGAGGCCGGAGAGCTTAGCCGGGAAACGGCTGCCGATTGAGCTTAGCTCCTCACCCGCTAGCGAGTGCCCTACCAGAACAGGACGCTCAATTCCGAGTGCTCGCATGACGGCGAGGACATCGTCCCCCAGACCATCTGCCGAGTAGTTCCCGTTTGCAGGCGCAGGCTTACTGGACGCGCCAAAGCCCTTGCGCGTTATGCCGTAAACATGATTCTGGCCGGTGAACTTCGGCGCAAAGTTATCGAACGTGTGAGCGGTGTCTCCGGCGCCCGCCAAGAAGATGAGCGGTCTGCCGAGTCCTCCCCAATCAAGCACCTCAAGCTGGACACCTTCCGCGCCGGTGACAAACTGAACCTTGTGCGGTGAGGAATCCGTCTGCGTAGGCGCCTTCAGTGAAACCAAGAGCGATGCAGCCAGAACAAACAGAAGGTTTCTCATGTTATGCATGACCATCTCCTTTGACCGACTGCAGCTCGTACTGTCCGTTGGTTCACCGAAATCCTTACTGAAAACGCCGCAAGGCCCAGTTTTGTGAGGTGACTCTACCCCTCCTCCGCCTCGCGCAGCTTGGCGATCACGGTGAAGTCTTCCAGCGTCGTGGTGTCGCCCTTGATCTCGCCGTGCGTGGCAAGCTCCCTGAGCAGGCGGCGCATGATCTTGCCGGAGCGCGTCTTGGGCAGGGCCTCGGTGAAACGGATGTCGTCGGGGCGGGCCAGTGAGCCGATCTCCTTCGAAACCCACTTGCGCAGCTCGTCCTTTAATTCCTCGCTGGGCTCGTTGCCGCTTTCCAGAGAGACAAAGGCGGAGATGGCCTGCCCCTTCAGCTCATCGGGACGACCGACAACGGCGGCTTCAGCGACTTTGGGATGGGCGACCAGAGCCGACTCGACCTCCATGGTTCCCAGGCGATGACCGCTGACGTTGATCACGTCGTCCACCCGGCCCATCAGCCAGTAGTAGCCGTCGGCGTCCTGGCGCGCGCCGTCGCCGGTAAAGTAGCTGCCGGGCACATCGCTCCAATAGGTCTTCTGATAGCGCTCCGGGTCGCCGTAAACCGTCCGGGCCATCGAGGGCCAGGGCTTGCGAATCACCAGCAGGCCGCCGTGGCCGGCGGGCACCGGTTCGCCCTCCTTGTTGACCACCTCGGGCAGGATGCCGAAGAAGGGCCGCGTCGCCGAGCCTGGTTTGGCGGCCACCGCGCCGGGAACCGGGGCGATCATGATCGCTCCGGTCTCAGTCTGCCACCAGGTATCGACGATGGGACAGCGGTTGTGGCCAATCTTCTCGCGATACCACATCCAGGCTTCGGGATTAATGGGTTCTCCGACGGTGCCCAGCAGACGCAGCGAGGCCAGCGAGTGCTTCTCGACGTGCCGGTCGCCCCACTTGATAAAGGCGCGAATCGCCGTCGGCGCGGTGTAGAAGACCGTGACCTTGTGATCGTCGACGATCTTCCAGAAGCGCGAGAAATCCGGCCAGTTGGGCGCGCCCTCGTACATCAGCACCGTCGCGCCATTCTGCAGCGGCCCGTAGACCACATACGAGTGGCCGGTGACCCAGCCGATATCCGCCGTACACCAGTAGATGTCCTCGTCGCGCAGATCGAAGATGATCTTCGAGGTCAGATAGGTCTGCACCGAGTAGCCGCCGGTCGAGTGGACCAGCCCCTTCGGTTTTCCCGTTGTCCCGGAGGTGTAGAGGATGTACAACGGATCTTCGGAGTCCATCTCCTCGGCGGGGCAGTCGGGCGAGGCTGCGGCCACAAGTTCATGCCACCAGTGGTCGCGCCCCTCCACCATCAGCACAGGAGTGCCCGAGCGCCGCAGCACGACGACGTGCTTGACGGTATGGCAGGCATTCATCGCCTCGTCCACGGTGCGCTTGAGCTGAATCTCGTTGCCGCGGCGGTAGCTCGTGTCCTGGGTGAGTATGGCGACGCAGGATGAGTCGTTGACGCGGTCCGCGATGGCGTTGGCGGCAAAGCCTCCGAAGATGACCGAGTGCACCGCGCCGATGCGCGCGCAGGCCAGCAGGGCAATCGCCAGCTCCGGCGTCATGCCCATGTAGACGGCGACGCGGTCGCCCTTCTTGATTCCCAGCCCTTTGAGGGCGTTGGCAAAGCGCTGCACCTCGGCGTGCAGCTCGGCGAAGGTAAGCCGGCGTACCTCGCCCGGCTCGCCCTCCCAGATCAACGCGGATTTATTGCGCCGGGCACCGAGCGCGTGGCGATCGACACAGTTGTAGCTAAGGTTTAACTTTCCACCGACAAACCATTGAACGGATGGAAGATTCCATTCAAGAACCTTGGTCCACGGCTGGAACCAATGCAGCTCTTGGGCGACGCCGGCCCAGAAGCTCTCCGGATCGTCGATCGACTGCTTGTAGAGCGCCTCGTACTCCTCCAGGCTCTTGATGTGGGCCTTGGAGGCGAACTCGGGCGGTGGGGGAAAGACGCGGTTTTCCCGCAGCGTCGAGTCGATATCCTGGCTGCTGAGGGAGGAAGCGAGCTTGGCAACGGCGGATGCTGCGCCGGCAACGTCAACAGCGGGCAGGGAATTCATACGAACCGTCCTTTGGGGAAGTGGGGATGGAAACGGTTCACGGCAGAGAGTGGATTTGCGCCCACTCGGCCTCCGCGTGAACACCACTCTAACTAGAGATGCGCAGAAAGGTCAATTGGACGGGAAGAATCTTTTCAGCAAAGGGTTGGCATGGATGGATGAGTCGCAGGTCCAGGAGAAGAGAGCCGTCGAAATGCCGGATTCGACCGAAAAGGGCAGTCGAATCCGGCGTCCTTCGGTTTACTTCTTCAGCTCCTTGATCAGGTTGTCCCTCTCAGCCGGGGTAAGCGGGATACGGAAATCCGCGGGGCCCTGGATTTCCTTGAGGTACCACAAGGCATAGTCGCAGAGGCGGTACTGATACCGCTGATACTCCATGTACTCCTGGCTGCCGAAGACGGGGGCAGGGCGAGTGTCGTCGAGCATCCGCTTCAGAGCCGGATAGGCGCTCTTGCCGGATTCGACCATAGCCTTGGACGCCTCCTCCATATACAGGTGCGGCAATCCCCAGGTGTTGAAGGTTTTGGAGTTCTGCAAGGCATCGGTGAGCACACCGGCGCGCAGCTCGGCAGGCAGCGCAAGGTAGGCCTTCTCGTTCAGCCGTCTGAGCAGCAGCAGAGGCAGCAAGGCATCCCCATTCTTGGTTGTGCGGACCATGGATGCCAGCGTGTCGGCGCTCACATCCGTTCTTCCCCTCAGCTCCCGATAGGCCAGCGAGTTGAAGGGCTCTTTCTTGTTGGCGCTCTGCTCAGCCAGATTCTTGAGCAGAGTGGGGTTGTCCATGGCGTGATAGGTCTGGGCGGTTTCAGCGGCAATCTTCTGCGTGGCCTCCAATTGAGCCTTGGCCTGATCCCGCGCCTGAAGTACGGCAGGGTCGACAGTGGCAGGCTTGGGGGCGCATCCGGCCAGAACGATTGAGAAGAGCATCGGGGCGTAAACTACTGGATTGAATCGTTTCATCTTCATCACTCTCCTTGGCGCTCGCCAGTTTATAGATCGGACATGGCCGGGAAGACCACCGCGTGGGTGACCGAGGGCTCGCCTGGAAAACCAACTCCAGCCTCCGTGCCCGAGGTCGGCGCCCAGGTATTCCAACTGGCCAGGGCGCTTTGGAATTCAACGTTCAAATTCTCCCATGCGGGAGCCGTGATGAATTGCGCGGCATTCCCATTGTTGTCGATCGTCCAGCTCCAGAAGTAGTAGCCGAGAATCTTGTTCTGGCAGGTGCTGGAGCGGAAACAGACGGCGGCATCGACGGCATAGAACCAGGTATTGTTTGGCCAGCCGCCGGGGCGGTCGAAGAGCGTGTTGGCGGTGTTGTTGGCGCCCGGCGTGTTCCAGCCGGAGTAGAAGGTCGAGCCGTCATTGGTCAGCCCGTACCAGCCGTAGGCTTCGCCGTCGACGCGGTCAATATTCCATCCATTGGCATCGTGACGGGCTTCGTCGCCGACGCCGGAGGCATAGATGTTGGTCCGGCTGACAGTGTCGTAGACCCAGGTGATCTGGATCATGGCATCGCTGTCGACGGAGCAGGATTGTCCGCAAGTGGCGGGGGTGAAGGTGAAGGCTGAGCTCAACGGAAATGCGTCGGGGTTGGATTGCACCGTGCCGTTAAAGGCCCAGGTGCCGCAATTCAGTGTGGGCGTACAGCCCGAGAGCCAGCAAACCAGAGCGGCCGCAACCGTGGCTACGGCAGCCAGAGACAAGAAGCGGGGGAACTTTTCTTGTTTCATGGATCTCCTTTTCGTTCAGGTTTTCATTCATGATCTCCACCGGGCCGTTTCTATCATGTGGAGTCAACAGCGATTGCTGCCACCGCCCATCGAAAAACCGATCTCACCCGCAGCGGGCCAAGCGGCCCAGCGGGGTGGATGGACGGGAGTCATGCTGTGCGTGAGCCGGATGCCGGTTCCGCGCCTGTCATTCATTGAGCCGGTTGTGCACAACGGACGCGAGGGGCGGATCGGGTTCAGGAACGCATGGCAAATAAAGCAGCCTGGCTTCATCAAACGGGGAATCGAAGCTAGACCGCCGGGGAAATTGGCCTTCTGTCGCCACAATGATTGCTCAAGCGCATCCCTGTCAAGCAAAATCATTCGCGGATTCTGCGACCGGAGTCATCGACCGGAGATTTTCTGCGTCTGGACATACTCGCGCAGCGCGGCATTGATGCGGCTCTGGTAGCGGCGGCCGGTCGAGCGGAAGAAGGCGATCAGGTCGGCGTCGAGTCGCAGCGTGATCTGCTGCTTGTTCTCGGAGGGAACCAGTTCCGAGACACGCCGCCAGCCGGTGGTTGGCAGGGGCGGGATGTCGCTGTAGTCGATGCCTTCATCGCCCATCTCCTGGAGTTCAATCCACGCCTGCTGTTCCTCCGCCGTCAAGCGAGGAGGATTCGCGGGATCAAGCCGATAGGTCACCAGTCCAGTAGATTCGTTGTTCATTGCGATCTGCCCTTCATGCGGAGATCAAGCGGGTCCGCGGCCCGCGCTGTGTATAGACCACGGAAAGAATCCTCTGTCCGACGCGACCCAGAACAATCCACCGTTCCTCTCCGTAGTCGCCGGAAACGTCCGGGTGCTCAAGTTTGCTTTCATCCTTAAAGACCTCGCAGGCAATCGGAAACGGAACCCCGTTCTTGCGCAGGTTGGCTTGAGCTTTCTCGGGATCCCACTCGAAGTCCACGATCTATCTCAACTATACTACAAAAAGAACTTCAAGTGAAGGTATATTTGTAGCTACAGTTACAGCATTTTCGCTTCTGGTGTATACAGAATCCTTGCAGTAAAGTGGCTTTTTCCTCAAGAAAAAGCCACCTTCGATGCGCTCGTAATGTCAACAAGTGAAGCGAAAATGCTCTAGTTACATCTGTAGAGCGGCAGAGACGAGGCGCAAATCCTGCCTCGGCGCAAAGAAAAGCGGCAAGAATCCGCATGAGATGATTCTCGTTGACTGTGCCAAGCGAGGCGCGGGTACATCAACTCATGCGGATCTTGCCGATACGGTCTAACCGGTATATCTGAAAGCCTGGACAGTTCTATTGCAACAGCGTCGGCTCGTCGTGGCCGTTGCCGTTCAGCTCGTCGGGCGGGATGATGACGGCGGCGGCGACCTTGTCGTCGGGCTCGAGGTTGAGCAGGCGGACGCCCTGCGTGGCGCGTCCTGCGGCGCGGATGGTCTTGGTGTCGATGCGGATAATTTTGCCGAACTGGCTGATGACCATCAGCTCCGAGGCGTCGTCGACCAGTTGAATGCTGCTGACTTTGCCGATGCGCGGTGTGACGGCCATGTTTTTGACGCCCTTGCCGCCGCGGGTTTGCAGGCGATAAGCCTCAACATCAGTGCGCTTGCCGAAGCCATTGTCGGTGATGGCGAGAATGCGGTAAGCGCCCTCTTCATGCTCCTTGGGGGTGACGGCGATGCCGACGACGTAATCATTTTTGGCGAGGACGATGCCGCGCACGCCGTAGGCCGGTCGGCCCATGGAGCGGACGTCGTTCTCGTCAAAGCGGATGGCCATGCCGAGATGAGTGGCGAGGAAGACGATCTGTGAGCCGTCGGTGATGCAGGCCTTGACGAGTTCGTCGTCCTTGTCGATGCCGATGGCGATGATGCCACGCGCCATGACGTTGCTAAAGTCCTTGAGCGGGGTCTTTTTGACGGTGCCCTTTTGCGTGGCGAAGAAGATGAACTTGCCCTCTTCCTCGAGATCGCGGACGGGCAGGATGGCGCGGACGTTTTCGCCGGGCTGGAGGTCGAGCAGGCTCTGCATCGACTTGCCCTTGCCGGCGGCGCCGACGTCGGGAATCTCGTAGACCTTGAGCCAGTAGACGCGGCCGGTGTTGGTGAAGCACAAGAGGAACGCGTGAGTCGAATCGACAATGAGCTGGGCGACGAAGTCCTCTTCGCGGGTCTTCATGCCCATGCGCCCGGTGCCGCCGCGGCGCTGCTGGCGATAGATGCTGATGGGCGTGCGCTTGAGGTAGCCCTGATGGCTGACGGTGACGGCGACCTGCTCGTCGGCGATGAGGTCTTCTAGCTGTAGCTCGGCGGATTCATCGACGATCTGGGTGCGGCGGGCGTCGCCGTATTTGTCGCGGACCTCTTCCAGCTCCTTGACGATGACGGCGCGCAGCTTGGTCTCAGAGGCGAGGATCGATTCGTACTCATTAATGCGCTCGCGCACCTGCTTGAGTTCGTTGAGCAGCTCGTCGACTGAGAGCTGGGTGAGGCGATAGAGCTGGAGTTCGAGGATGGCATCGACCTGGCGAAGGGTCAGGCCTTTTTCCTCGTGGGGCAGGCGCTCGCGGTCGAGGTTGAGAACGATCTCGGTGCCCTTGCCCCAGGCATAAAGATTCTCGCGGGCCTCGGCGCGCGAGCCGGAGGCGCGAATGATCTTGATAACCGTGTCGAGGTTGTCGAGGGCGATCTTGAGGCCTTCAAGGATGTGTTCACGATCGCGGGCCTTTTTGAGCAGGAAGACGGTGCGGCGCTGGACGACGTCGATGCGGTGATCGATGAAGCAGCGGATGGCCTGATCGAGGGCGAGTTCGCGGGGCTGGCCGTTCAGCACCGCGAGGAAGATCATGGAGAAGCTCTCCTGCATCTGGGTGTTCTTGTAGAGCTGATTGAGGACGATCTCGGGCTGCGCGCCGCGCTTGAGTTCGATGACGATGCGCATGCCGTCGCGGTCGGATTCGTCGCGCACGTCGCTGATGTCGTCGACGATCTTGTCGTTGACCAGATCGGCGATGCGCTCAATGAGCTTGGATTTGTTGACCTGGTAGGGGATCTCGGTGACGATGATCGCCTGTTTTTCCTTGGTGATGCTTTCGAGTGCGGTGCGGGCACGCATCAGGAAGCGCCCGCGGCCGGTCTTGTAGGCCTGGGGGATGCCGGATTTGCCGTAGAGGAAGCCGCCGGTGGGAAAATCCGGGCCCTGGACGTGCTTGAGAACTTCTTCGAGGCCTGCCGCGGGGTCGTTGACCAGCGCGATGGCGGCGTTGACGACCTCGGTAAGGTTGTGGGGAGGAATGTTGGTGGCCATGCCGACGGCGATGCCGCTGGAGCCGTTGACGATCAGATTGGGGAAGCGCGTGGGCAGCACGGTGGGCTCGACCGTGGACTCGTCGTAGTTGGGAACGAAGTCGACCGTCTCCATCTCGATGTCGGCCATCAGCTCGCCGGCGATGCGCTCCATGCGGCACTCGGTGTAACGCATGGCGGCGGGCGGATCGCCGTCGACGGAGCCGAAGTTGCCCTGGCCGTCGACCAGCGGATAGCGCAGCGAGAAGGGCTGGGCCATGCGGACGAGGGTGTCGTAGATGGCCGAGTCGCCGTGAGGATGGTAGACGCCCATCGCCTGGCCAACGACCTTGGCGCACTTGGTGTACTTTTTGTTGTGCTGCAGGCCCATCTCGTTGAGGGTGTAGAGGACGCGGCGATGGACGGGCTTGAGGCCGTCGAGAGCGCTGGGCAGCGCGCGCCCGATGATGACGCTCATCGAGTAGTCGAGATAGGAGCGGCGCATCTCCTCTTCGATGTTGATGGGGATGATGCTGGAGTTGTGCGGCGGGGTGCCGCCATCGAGGGGAAGCATGGGATTCTGATCGTCTGGCATAAGGTCTTTTCTGGCCCGGCGAGAGGCGGCATTGATGTGTGGTTCAGTGCGCTGCCGGAGTCCGCGGGCGTGCTTTTATTTTACCCGCTTGGAGGGGGTTTTAGCAAGGCGCAGGACAGGAAATAAGTCCTTATTTTGGTTGAATATATAGTATTTCTGACGCGCTATATTCAGGGCTTGATAATCCTCAAGCCGCGCGGCGCAATTTCCCTTTGGGCTTGGCGCTGTTTCCGGCGCTCTTTTTTGCCTTTTTGCTGTCAGCGTTTTCCCCAAATCCAGTCAGAATTACCGGCGGCCGGTCGGGAAACTTGACCATCAGCGTCAACTCGCCGCCGACGCCTTCCACGTAACTGCGCAGCGTGGAGAGATAGAGGTCGGTGCGCTTCTCGATGCGCGAGACGCCCTCCTGGCCGATTTTAAGCTTCTTTGAGAGGCGAGTTTGGGTCAGTTTGCGTACGCGGCGCACTTCACGCAGGTTCAGTTCTTCGGCAATCAATTCCGCCGCAAGCTGACGGATTCTCTCCTGGCTTTCCACGGATTCCTCGGCAATCATTTTTTTCAATGAAACTGTCATCTGTGCTACCTCTTCAAACGGAGAAACCGCAAATGTTGTTCGTAGCGCTCATCCGCTACGCGAATCAGAGTGCGATAAAAGCGACCCTTTTCGGTTCCACTCTTGTCACCTCCTGCCAGCAAAATGGCCTTGCGGTCGGGATCGAAGGCGTAGGCCACACGCCAAGCGCCTCCATCGGCATCAAAACGCAATTCCTTCATGTTGGCGTGGCGCGAGCCTTTGAGCGTATCTGCAAACGGTCTTCCGAGTTGCGGACCATTCTCGCTGAGGAGCGCTGCGAAGGCCTTCAATTTTTCTCGAACCGTCTGAGGCAATAACCGGACTTCTTCCGCGAAATCGTCATGGAACTCGACCGACCATTGCATTTCCATATTATGCTCTGGAATGCCTAATGTTTTCAAGTGCATTTATTGAGAGTCATAGTGTTACAGCAGGCGCGGCAGGCTCAACACGCAGAGCACGGCTTGCAGCAGGATGAGGGCGGCGGCGACGCCCATTGCCAGCCGGCCCTTCGGCGATTCATAGGCGTCGGCGAAGGCTCCGGCGATGAAGGTGAACAGGAAGGGCAGCGCCCAGAGCCAGGGGGCGGCGGGGACGCTTGTCATGGTCAGAGCCACGAGGATCGTGGCGCAGAGCAGAGGAACGGAGTTGCCGAAGTAGCGGGAGCGCGCGGAGCAGAGATAGAGGACGAGCGCGGCGATGGCGGCAATCGTCATCCCGGCGTTTGCGGGTGCGGAGAAGAAGCGGCGGGCCGGGTCGAGCGTGAGCGAGAACGAGAGCGAGTGGATCGAGGCGAAGGCATTGGGAGAGAAGCTGTAGCCGGCGAAGAGCAGAAGGAGCGCGCCGGCGACGGTTGCGCAGAGGACGGGCGGCAACAGCAGCCTGCGGCCCTCGGCGATCCAGAGCATGATGGCCAGGCCGAGCAGCGCGGCGATGGCGAGCGCGGCCAGGTGAGCGGCGGCGGCGAGCGTGAAGGCGAATGTCAGCAGCAGGATGCGCGGAAGCCATTTTCCACCCCAGCGACGAAGACCTGTCGCTGGGGGCCCCGGATTGCGCGGGCCCTGCATCGCATGAGCGACGCCGATCGCCGTATAGACGCCGCCGTAGAGGCCGAGCGAGGCCAAGATCTCGGGATTGGGCGAGAGGCTGGCCTTGAGGATGGCCGGAGAGAAGCAGTAGAGTGCGAGCGCGGTGTAGCCGCCCAGGTTGCCGTAGAGGCGGCGCGTGACCCACCAGAGGCCCGCACCGAGCAGGCAGCCGGCGGCGAGAAAGGGCAGACGCAAAAGGAAGAGAGTGTAGGTGAGCTGGTGGCGCAGCTCCCAACTGCTCAACTGGCCGTCGGTTTGTGCGATGCGATTCTCCGGCGAGCGGAAGGGGTCAAGGGCGCGCTCGGTGAGCAGATTCAGAGTCAGCGGCAGACCGGCGAGGCGGTAGGCGAGGATGCCGTCGCGGATGAGGCCGCAACTGGTGAGGCTGCCTTGCAGTTGCGCGGGGCGCTCCCAAAGCTCGCGTCCGCAGCGCGCGTACTGGTAATCGCGCGCGGTGAGCGACTGGCGACCGATGAGCCAGAGGCCCTGCAAGAGAAAGAGGGCCAACAGCCCGGCGGCAATGCGCTGCGGCCGATTGAAGCGAAAGCGGCGAATCCGGCGAAGGTTCATGGAGGCGAGAGGAACCTTACCAGTCTAAACGCTGGCGGCGGGTGCGAGTGCCGGGGCGGTGTGGATGGACGGCGGGAGAGTCTCGGCGAATGTGGAAGATGAAAAAATAACCGCAGGTCCTTCGACTCCCCTTCGCTGCGCTTCGGGTCGCTCAGGATGACAGTGTGAAGTAAGTGGACGGGCCTCGGATCAGTAGAGGCGGAAGTTGATCTCGATGGGGACCATGACGGGGACGGGAGTCTTGCCGTCCTTCAGCGCGGGCTTGAATTTGAACTTCATCACCGCCTCGATGGCCTTTTCGTCCAGTCCCATGCCGAGGGCGCGGACGACGCGCGGATTCTGCGGATTACCCTGGGCATCGACGATGACATAAAGCTCGACGATTCCCTGATACTTGGCGCGGCGGGCCTCGTCGGAGAACTCAGGATCGACGCTGTAGATCACCTTCGGCTCGGAGACCGCGCCGCCGATGCGATAGAGTCCGCCGCCGTAGTTTCCGCCGGAGCCGGGGCCGACACCGGAGCCATTGCCGGAGCCCAGGCCGGTGCCTGTGCCGTTGCCCATCGAGCCCAGCTTGACGTTGGTGGAGTTCGACATTCCAAAGTTGGGCAGGGTGGGATTGTCGAGCAGGACGATATCCTGCTGCACGTCGATGGAGGGCGTGGGCGACTGAATCTTGGGCGCGACTGCAGGCGTTTGCATGCGCGGCGGCGTCTTGCCCTTGATGGCCTCGATCTTGTCGGGGCTTCCGCCGCCGCCGCCGGCGGACACTGCGGCCTTGGGCAGCTTGGCGTCGGTCAGATCGATGGGCGTCAGCAGCACCTGATCCGGCTTCTTCTGCTGAATCATCGGCTTGACGACGGCAAACAGAAGCAGGGCGAGGATGCCGCCGTTGAGTACGGCGGAGGTGGCGACGGCCCAGGGATTGCGCTTCACGGCCATCGGATCGACGACGGCAACGGGAGTCGAGGTCAGCTCCAGGGGCGGCAGCTTGGGAGGAAAGAAGAGATCGCGGATGCTCTCGTAGAGGTCAGCCCAGAGCGGCGTATCCTCAACCGGAAAACCAAAGGAGTGGTCGATCTCCGTGCCCTCCGCCTGGGGCGCGATTGCTGCGGACTCTGGCTGATTGGGTCGATCGTTGGACATAGTTGCCGCGGGTTCCGTCATCCTGGGCGCCGCGAAGGGGAGATCGATCGCGAAGCAGCCCGTCTTTCCATTATGCTTGACTCGGCCTTGGTCTGTCTCGTCCGCGAGCGTCTCAGATTCCCGAGTCTCATATTCCGGCGTGGAGAGGTATCCCATAATCAATAGACGGATGAAGGCATGGGTTTGTAACGAAAGAATTCCACGCTCCGGCATTTACACTAGAGAATGAACGAGTTTGCACCGATCCAGGGAGTGACGATGTCCTCAGCACCGGAGTTGAAGGCGACCTTGACGCTGCCGCAGACCGCCTTCGCGATGAAGGCCAATCTGCCGCAGAATGAACCGCTCAGGCTCAAGCACTGGGCCGAGCTTGACCTTTATGGCGAGCTGCGCAAGGCGGGTGAGGGCAGGCCCAAATACTTGCTGCACGATGGCCCGCCGTACGCCAATGGGCCGATTCACCTGGGCCACGCATTGAACAAGGGGCTGAAGGATTTTGTGGTGAAGTCGAAGACGATGGCGGGCTTCGACTCGCCGTATGTGCCCGGCTTCGATTGCCACGGGCTGCCGATCGAGATCAAGGTGGACGAGCAACTGGGGCGCAAGAAGCTGGAGATGCCGGTGCCCGAGGTGCTGGCCGCCTGCCGCGCCTATGCGCAGAAGTATGTGGATTTGCAAACCGAGCAGTTTGAGCGGATCGGCTGCTTTGGGCGCTGGCGCCTGCCTTACCGGACGATGGCGCGGGATTACGAGGCGCGGACGCTTGAGGCCTTCTACGGCTTTCTGGAGAAGGGCTTCGTCTATCGCGGATTGAAGCCGGTCTACTGGTGCATCCACGACCGCACGGCTCTCGCCGAGGCCGAGGTCGAGTACGCCGAGCACACCAGCCCGTCTATCTATGTGCGCTACAAAATGACCAGTGACCCGGCGGCGATTGATGCATCGCTCAAGGGCAAGCAGGTTTCCACGATCATCTGGACGACGACTCCGTGGACGCTGCCCGCGTCGATGGCCGTGGCCTTTCATCCGGAGTTCGAGTATGTGGCGCTGGAGGTGGGTGAGCAGGTCTATATTGTTGCCGCCGAGCTGGTGGCCAACGTGGCGGCGGCCTGCAAATTTGAGCAGAGCAGGGAAGTGGCGCGCTTCAAAGGCAGCGGGCTGGAGGGCGTCGTCTTCCAGCATCCATTCCTTGATCGCAAGGTGCAGGGCGTGCTGGCGAGCTACGTCACCGCCGATACGGGAACCGGCGCGGTGCACACGGCTCCGGCGCATGGCGCGGACGATTTTTATACCGGACAGCGCTACGGGATCGATCCCACCTGCCGCGTGGATGCGGTGGGACGGCTGACGGTGGACCCCAGCGCGTGGAACCGTGCGGCGCCTCCGGCCTTCGAGGGGCTGAAGGTGTGGGCGGCGAATCCGGTGATTCTGGCGATGCTGGAGGAGGCGGGCGCGCTGGTGGCAAGCAGCGATCTGGAGCACTCCTATCCGCACTGCTGGCGCTGCCACAAGCCGGTGATCTATCGCGCGACGGAGCAGTGGTTCATCGGGATGGAGACGCCGGTCAAACGCGCCGATGGCAGCGAGGCGAGCTTCAGGCAACTGGCCATCGAAGAGATCGACAAGGTGGTTTGGGACCCGGCGTGGGGCAAGGAACGCATCACCAACATGATTGCCACGCGGCCGGATTGGTGCATCAGCCGCCAGCGCATCTGGGGCGTGCCGATCGCCGTCTTCATGTGCAAGGGATGCGAGAAGCCGATCATCGATGCCGAGCTGAATAGCAAAATTGTTGAGCTGATGGAGAGCGAGGGGATTGAGGCATGGCACACAAAGCCGCTCGAAGAATTGCTTCCCTCGGGCTCGAACTGCGAGCACTGCGGCGGCAAGGAATTTCGCAAGGAGACGGACATTCTGGATGTGTGGTTCGACTCGGGCACGAGCTGGTTTGCCGTCTGTGAATCGGATGCGGAGTTGAAGCCTGCATACACTTCCTTTCAGAAGAATGAAGGAACTCGGGTTTTATATCTTGAAGGCGGCGATCAGCATCGCGGCTGGTTCCATTCGTCCTTGCTGACCTCGGTGGCGCTGCGCGGGCGCGCGCCATATTCGAATGTGGCCACGGCGGGCTGGACGCTGGACGAGCAGGGGCGGGCGATGTCGAAGTCGCTGGGCAACGGCGTTGATCCGGTGGATATTGCCAACCGCCTGGGCGGCGAGATTGTGCGCCTGTGGGTGGCGTCGATTGATTTCCGCGAGGATATGGCGGCCAGCGAAAACCTGATGCAGCGCTGCGCGGAGATCTATCGCAAGCTGCGCAATACATTTCGATTTTTGCTGGGCAATCTGAATGGCTTCGATCCCGCGCGCGATCAGGTGGCCGAATCGGAGTTACTCCCGCTTGATCGTTATATGCTGGCCCGCACGCGCGAACTGACGGAGAGGGTCGGCGAGTGGTATGCGGCCTTCGAATTCCATCGCGTCTATCATGCGGTGAACGAATTTGCCGTCGTCGATCTGAGTAACTTCTATCTGGATGTCTTGAAGGACCGGATGTACACCTTTGCGCCCACAAGCAAGGAGCGCCGCTCGGCGCAGACCGTGCTGTGGCGGATTACGGAAACATTGGCGCGGCTGGTTGCGCCGATCCTGAGCTTTACCGCCGATGAGGTCTGGGAGCATCTGCCGGTTGTGGCGGGGCGCGAGAAGAGCGTGCATCTGGCGCAGTTCCTCAAGCCGGAGGAGGTCTTCTCCGATGAGCCGGCGAAGCTGCTGGAGGAGTGGAAGCAGATCTTTGGCCTGCGCGATGCGGCGATGGTAAAGCTCGAAGAAGCTCGTCAGGAAAAACGAATTGGAAAAGGCTTGGAAGCTGAGATTGAGTTCCGGGTTCAAGGCCAGCAACTCGAAATTCTGCGCAACTATGCTTCCAGTCTGAAAGAGATTCTAAATGTCTCCAAAGTGACCGTGATCGAGGATCAATCGCAAACGGTAATCGTGCTGCCCGCGACAGGCCACAAATGCGCGCGCTGCTGGAACTTCATGCCGGAGGTTGCCAACTACGGCATCTGGCAGAATGTCTGCACGCGTTGCGCGGAGGCGCTCAAGGAGATGAAGATCGCGCCGCCCATTGCCGACTAATAATTGCTCATATGAATCGGTGATGAATCATGAACTTGTGCGGGCGAGGACGCCCGCACTACAGCCGGTCAGGAGACCGGCGCTACACTCCCAAGGAAGACCATGATATTCACCGCACCTCGCCGCTTGCACTGGCTGCTGCTGATCTCGGCAGTTATTATTTTTCTCGACCGTTTGACGAAGAGCTGGGTTATCGCGCATATCCGCTTTGGCGACCACATTCCGGTCATTCCTCGCGTCTTCTACATCTCGCATTGGACCAATGAGGGTGCGGCCTTTTCGCTCTTCGCCAACACCGGCTCGCCAAATGCCGTGCGCTATGGGCTGATTGCGCTTTCGCTCGTGGCCTCGCTGGCGGTGCTTGTGCTGCTGGTCAGGCTGGGCGACCGCTTCACGCTGACCACGGTGGCGCTGGCGCTGGTCTTTGCCGGGGCGCTGGGCAACGTGCATGATCGCATCGTCTACGGCTCGGTGGTGGACTTCATCGAGGTGCATATCTTCAGCTACCACTACCCGGATTTCAACGTCGCCGACTCGTCGGTCTGCATCGGCGCCTGTCTGCTGCTGCTGGATTCGCTGCTGCCGAAGAAGAAAATATCGAACTAATCTTCTCCCGATTTCGTCTATATTTCCGATATAGTTCGATTCTTCGAGGAGCGTTGGATGAATCGCAGAGTTTCTTCTTCGTCCATTTACGTTTTATTTTTTCTGTCTCTCGCGGCATTGGCGGGCTTCAGTAGCCAACTGAATGCCCAGCGACTGCCGCAGACGGTGCGCCCGGAGCACTACACGCTCAGGCTTGCGCCCGATCTCAAGGACGCTACCTTTTCCGGTATCGAGGCCATCGACGTAACGCTCGCCGAGCCGACGGATCGGATCACGCTGAACGCCGTCGAGCTGAACTTTTCTTATGTTGTCGCGACCGCCGATGGTAAGCAGCAGAAGGCCGCGGTCTCGCTCGACAAGGAAAAGGAAGAGGCCACCTTCACCTTTGCGGAAAAACTGCCCGCGGGAAAAGCCCGTCTGACGATTGACTACACCGGCATCCTGAACAATGAGCTGCGCGGCTTTTATCTCTCGAAGACGGCTAAGCGCAATTATGCCGTGACGCAATTCGAATCGACCGACGCGCGCCGCGCCTTCCCTTGCTTCGACGAGCCGGCCTTCAAGGCTACATACGACGTGAGTCTGATCGTCGACAACGGTGACACGGCAATCTCGAATAGCCCCATCGAAAGCGACACGCCTGGGCCGACGGAGGGTAAGCACACACTGACATTTGCAACAACGCCGAAGATGTCCACCTATCTCGTCGCCTTTCTTGTCGGCGACTTCCAATGCACCTCGGATTCCTCGGACGGCGTGGCGATCCGCGTCTGCGCGACGCCGGACAAAGTTGCTCTGACGCCCTACGCGCTGGATACCGCAGTGCACGTGCTGCACTACTACAACAACTACTTCGGCATTCCTTATCCGCTGAAGAAGCTGGACCTGATTGCGCTGCCGGACTTCGAGGCGGGGGCGATGGAGAACTTCGGCGCGATCACCTATCGCGAGACCGATCTGCTGCTGGATCCGAAGACGGCTACGGTGGATGCGAAGACGCTGGTGTCGATCGTGGTGGCGCATGAGATGGCGCATCAGTGGTTCGGCGATCTGGTGACGATGCAGTGGTGGGACAACATCTGGTTGAATGAGGGCTTTGCCACGTGGATGGAGATGAAGGCTGTGGCCCGCTTGCATCCGGAGTGGAATATCGACCAGATGGTGACCTCGGAGCTGGACGAGACGCTGAACCTGGATGCGCAGCCGACGACGCGCGCCATCCGCGCCCGTGCCGAGACGCGCGACGAGATCGAGCAGATGTTCGACGGCATCTCGTATGGCAAGGCGGGAGCAGTGCTGGGCATGATCGAGAACTACCTGGGTGAGGAGACATTCCGCCAAGGCGTGCATAACTACCTGGCCGCGCATGAGTACGCGAATGCCACGGCGGAGGACTTCTGGGGCGCGCAGACGGCCACCAGCCACAAGCCGGTGGACAAGATCATGGAGAGCCTGGTGGCGCAGCCGGGCGCGCCGCTGCTGAGCTTCGACGAGCTGGTGAAGGGCAAGGTGTCAGTATCGCAAAAGCGCTTCTTCCTCTCGCCCAGCATTGTGCCCGACCTCAAGCAGAGATGGACGTTGCCGGTTTGCTTCAAGGCGGCCGATGGACAGGAGTGCGATCTGCTGACTCCGGCGGAAGGCAGCGCCTTAAAAGTGCCCGAGGGATTTTTCTTTGCCAACGCGGGCGGCGAGGGCTACTATCGCAGCGCCTATACGGCGAGCGTCTACAAGGCGCTGGTGGCGGATGTGGAGACGCGGCTTACGCCGACTGAACGCATCAGCCTGATCGGCGACGAGTGGGCACAGATGCGCGCCAACAAAGCACCGATCGGCGACTTTCTCGATCTGGCCGCGGCGGTCAGGACGGACGCAAACGCTCATGTGCTGGACGAGGCGATCGACAGCATCAACACAGGCTATTCGCGCATTGCGGCCACGGACGAGGAGCGCGCGCAACTGTCGGCGTGGATTCGATCGACCTTTGCGCCGGTGTATACGCTGCTGGGCAAGCCTACCGAAAGCGACACGGAGAACACGCGCCAACTGCGCGCCGATCTCTTTGAATTGCTCGGCCATCGCGGCAGGGATCAGGCCGTGATCGCCCAGGCGCGCGCGATTACTGAACAACTGCTGACCTCGCCTGGATCGGTGGATGCAACGCTGGGGCAGGCCGCGCTCTCGGTGGCCGCGCGCAATGGCGACGCCGCGCTCTTCGACCGGCTGCAGAAGATCTACGAAGGCTCGAGCAATCCACAGGTGACCGAGGGTGCGCTGAATCGGCTGGCCGAGTTTGAAGACCCGGCGCTGGTTGAGCGCGCGCTGGATTATGCCGTGAGCGGCAAGGTGCGCAACCAGGATGCGGCTGCTCAGTTGGCACTGGCGCTTGAGGACGATGCGAATCGCGAGCAGGCTTGGAAGTACATCGAGAGCCACTGGGAGAAGGTGCAGGCGCTGCTGACGCCGGAGATGGGCTCGCATCTGGTGCATGCGACGGGAAGCTTCTGCACGGCTGACGGGCGCGCGAGTGTGACGGAGTTCTTTGGCGCGCACAAGGTGGCCGCCGCCGACCAGGCTCTGCGGCACGCCATCGAGAGCATCGACGGCTGCATCGAGCTGCGCCGGCTGCAGGAGCCCAAGCTGCGCGAGTGGCTGAGGGCTAGCCCCAAGCCGCTACCATAGAGCCATGCCGCAGATTTCTCCGGGCCAGACGCTGCTGATCGATGCCGACGATACGTTGTGGGAGAACAACATTTACTTCGAGCGGGCGATCGCCGCCTTCATCGGCCTGCTCGACCATCGGGAGCACTCACCGGCCGAGGTGCGCGCTGTGCTGGACGAGGTCGAGCGGGAGACGATTCTGAGGCTTGGCTATGGTCTGCACAGCTTTACTGCGGCGCTGCTCACCTGCTTTGAACGGCTCTCGGGTGCGCCGCTCGGCGAGGATCATCGCGCGCGCATATTGGAATTGTCCCGCGCCATCGCCGAGCAGGAGATTGAACTGCTGCCGGGCGTGGCCGAAACGCTGGCTGCCTTGAGCACGCGCCACCGGCTGATTCTGATGACCAAAGGCAGCCACGCCGAACAGGCCGAAAAGCTGAGCCGCTCCGGGCTGCAAGGCTACTTTTCTGCCGTAGAGGTGGTGGCGGAAAAAGATGCGGCCACCTATCGCGCGATGGTCCGGCGCTACGGTGGGGCGGACGAGGATGCGCACGGCTTCTGGATGATCGGCAACAGCCCGAAGAGCGACATCAATCCTGCTCTGGCCGCGGGATTGAATGCGGTTTTTCTCTTTCACAAGGACACGTGGGTGCTGGAGCACGCCACGCTGGACGCCGCGTCGGAGGGGCAGCGGCTGATTGAGCTGGATGCCTTCGCGAAGCTCCGTGCTATCTTTTAGGCGGCAACGATTTTCACCCGGAGATTCGCCATGGATAAGCCAAGCGTCTCAATAGACAATGCATTCAGCCAGGAATATCCCGCGCCACCCAATGTGCATTGGACTGTCCTGCTCGCGGTCTGGGTCGCTATCGTGATATTGACTGAATTGTTTGTTCCAAAGCCTCTGTGGAGGCTTGTGACAGTACTGGCATTCTGTCCGTGGCCCCTATATCTATGCCTCTGGATGCGCAAACTCGACCCGAAGTCGAAGAGCCTTTTCTGGGTCCTTGCCTCGGTTGTGGGAGAAGTTGCCTTGGCCGAATTTCCAGTTCGGCACAATCCAAATACCTTTATGATTGCTTTGGTTATTGTGTCGGTAATCATCTTATTCGCTCTCCCGGTCGTGGCTATCTTCGTAATCCGCGCTGAACTCCAGAAGCATTACAATGAAAGCGAAGCCTTCGGCCTTAAGCTTGACCCTATTACGACCTTTGCCTTTTCCTATTTCTATTTCCAATATCATCTCTACGACATCGCACAGTCTAAAAAGCGGCAAGCCGAGGAGATTCTCGAAAAGCACTAGCCGCATATTTCTACAGTGACAATACGTCTGCTTTATCCCGCACTTGCGCTTAACTGCTTCACATTAGCAAGCAATTGCTCCGGCGTCCATTCATTGCCGGGATAGAAGCGCACGACCTTGCCGTTGGGGCCGATCAACGTGGTCGATAGCGTGTGCGTGATCGTCGCGTCGGCGTTGCCGGTCATGCCCAGATCGAAGAAGCCGGCGATCTGCGGGAGCAGGGAGCTGTCAGGCGCGGCAAACTCCCAGTGGGCGAAGGGATTGTGTGCATTGCTGACAATGTAACTCGATCCATAGGCGCGCAGGCGCTCGGGGGTATCGTGTTCAGGGTCGAAGCTGACACTCAATAGATGGGTTTGGCGGTAGAGCGCGGGATTGGCCCCCAGCAGCTTCTCCAGGGCGGCAAAGTTGCGCGTGACGCGCGGGCAGAAATCGGGCGAGGGACAGCGTGTGTAGATGAAGGTGACCAGCAAGGACTTGCCGCGGTACTGGCCGAGATGAATGGCGCGGCCATCCTGATTGCGCAGCTTGAAGTCGGGCACAGGATCGCCGGGCGCGGGCACGTGATAGGAGACTGGAGGCTTGGTGTCGGGCTTGGATTGCGCCACGACGACGATGTGATCCAGCAGGTAATCGACGTTGGGATCGGGCGAGACGAGCACGTCGGCGGTGATCGTGTCGCCCGGATGAAGCTCGGAGAGAATGCCGGGGTCTTTGAGTTTGTAAGGCATCGTCATCGCCTCCATCAAGCCGGGGATGGCCTCGTGGTTGAGCGTGACTTCGCCTTGGGCGGCGTCGGTGGAGACGACCTTGCCGCGCAGGTGGTAGACCTTGACGTTCTCGGCGGCGGTGGCGGGGGCAGGCGGCTTCTGGCCGCCGTGGCAGCCGGCCAGAACGAGGAGAGCGAGCAAGGGGAGGGCAGGCAATCGACGCTTCATTGGCCCAGTTTACATCTTCCTTCCGGGGTCGTGGTATCCCACCCATTCCGGAAAGACTCGGAATGGATGGGGCACCCAAATGGATTGGACTGAGCTAAGTCAAAAGTTACAGCGTGCGTTTGAAGAGCGGAGTAGCGATCAGCAGCGTGCCGATGCCGAAGACAAACAGGAAGAGCAGATCGTATTGAATGGAGACGAAGCCGCCGTCCTTGAGGAGGATGGATTTGAAGCCGTCGATGCAGTAGGTGAAGGGATCAATGACCGAGAGGGCGCGCAGCCATCCGGGAAAGGCGGCGATGGGGTACATGGCGCCGGAGGGATAGAAGAGCAGCAGGTTGAGGACGCCGAACATGGCGCGCGGCGTGAGCGGGTCTTCGACGCGGACCATCAGCAGAAACATCATGCCGTTGAATGCGATGGCGGTGACGATGATCATGGCCAGCAACTCGAGATCGGCCACGGGATGGAAGATCACGCCCAGGCCTGCCATCAGCGAGCCGATGACGGTGAGGCAGATGCCGCTGAGGACCGCCTTGATGGCGGCGGCCATATTCAAGCCGAAGACCAGCTCCAGCTTGGTGATGGGAGTGACAAGGTAACCTTCGTGCACGCCGCGGGCCTTGTCGTCGATGTAGAGCATACCGCCGCCGATCATCACCGAGATGTACATGGCCATGGCGCAGCAGGCGGGCAGCAGGAACTTCAGATAGTTGACGTAAGGGTAAAGCTCGACGATCTCCAGAGCAATCTGATTGGCCATGCGCGGCTGGATCGCCGGCGTGGTCAGCGCGGTGACGACCGACTGCATCTCGGCCTCGATGGAGCCGGAGCTGAACTGATCGGTGTCGTCGACAACCAGGCCGAGGACCGGCGCATCCTGCGCATAGACGCGGCGCGAGTACTGCTTGGGAATGATCACTGCGGCATTGATCTTGCCGGTGCGCACATCTTCGCGGGCCTTCACCTCGTCGCTGTATTCAACGGTTGTGAAGGTCTTGATGTTGACGGCGATCGAGTCGAAGGCCTCGTGCAGGCGGACGGACTCGGGGCCGTGATCGTAATCGACGACGGCGACCTTTTCCCCGGTGATCTTTCCGCCGAAGGCATTGCCCATGATGAGCAACTGCATGATGGGCATCATCAGCGACATGATCATCAGCATGGGCGACCGGAAGAACTTGCGCATCTCGCGCTCGACAATGGCGAACATTCGAATCATGGCTTCATTCCTGGCCGCGGCGGCAAAGTGAAGACCGGTGGCTTGACCTGCTCATCGCGCAACTGGCGGCCGGTGTAGTAGACAAAGACATCGTCGAGCGTGGTGTTCTGCACGCTCAGGGAGGTGAGCGTTTCACCCAAGGATGCGGCCAGTTCGACCAACTGCATCGTGGTGCGCGATCCCGAGGAAGTCAGCACGCGATAGTATCCGGCGCTTTCCGCCTGCACGCTGGTCACGCCTTCCATCGCTTCCAGGCGCGCCTGCCACTCGGTGGTCTCGCGGTCGAAGTGGACTTCAACGACGTTAGCGCCGGGGACGCTGTGCTTGAGTTCGAGCGGCGTGCCCAGAGCGACCAGTGTTCCGTGATCGACGATGGCCAGCCGGTCGCAGAGCTTGTCGGCTTCGTCCATGTAATGCGTGGTGATGAGGATGGTGAGGTTGCGCGTGGCTCGCAGGTTGCTCAGCATCTCCCAGACGGCGATGCGGCTGACGGGATCGAGGCCCGTTGTGGGCTCGTCGAGAAAGAAGATGCGCGGATTGTGCACCAGGCCGCGCGCGATCTCCACGCGGCGGCGCATACCGCCGGAGAGCGTTTTCACCTGCGCGCCGCGCCACTTGAGAAGATCGACGGCCTCCAGGACTTCGTTGATGTTGTGGATGCGCTCGGCCTTGGGCACTGAATAAAGTTTGGCGTAGATGCTCAGGTTCTCTTCGACCGTAAGATCGGGGTCGCTGGTGAGCGCCTGAGGAATCACGCCGATCAAACGGCGCACCGCGTCCGGCTCCTTGGCCACATCGTGTCCGGCGATGATGGCGCGGCCGCTGGTGAGCGGAATCAGCGTGGTCATCATGCGGATCAGGGTGCTCTTGCCCGCGCCGTTGGGGCCGAGCAGGCCGAAGATCTCGCCATCGGCGACCGAGAAGTTGACGTCCTTGACGGCTTCAAAGTCCCCATAACGCTTGACGATATGGGAGACTTCGATGGCCGGAGGCGCATGGGGGACGAGTGTGCTCATTCCTTCACCAACTTATTTTTCGGAATGTACACCTGCGCGATCATGCCCGGAACATAACGCTCGCCGGGATTGTCGATCAGCAGCTTGAGCTGCACGGTCTTGATGTCGCGCTTGCGGTCGCCCACATCGCGCTGCGTGGCGAAGTCGGCCTCGGCGGCTTTGTTGATGACCTTGCCCTGGAGGGTTGCGCCCGAGGGCATCACAACTTTGAGCGTGTCGCCGAGCTGGACCGCATCGGCCTGCGTCTCCGGCAGCGGCGCGTAGACCCAGGTCTGGCTCAGGTCCATGATGGTGACGATGGCGGCGCCGGCCGCGACATACTCGCCCTGGCGCGCGGCGCGGACGTTGACGCGGCCGCTGACCGGGGCGAAGATCTGCGTGTAGCCGAGCTGAACCGTTGCCTGCTCGGCCAGGGCGCGGGCGTTCTCGGCGGCGCTGCGGCTCTCTTCCACGGTGTGCGCGGCGACGGCGGTCAGCAGTTCATGGGCGCGGGCCTGGCGCAGAGAAGCCTCGGCGGCGGTGAGGTTCTCGCGCGCGGCATCGACTGCGGCCTTCGCGGCTTGCAGGCTGGTCACCGCGTCGTCCTTCGCCTCCTGGCTCATGATCCCCTGCTGGGCCAGCAGGACGGTGCGGTTGGTGTCGGCCTGCTGATGGTCGAAGTTTGCCTGGGCCTGGGCGAGCGCGGCCTTGGCTGATTTGACCATCGCCTCGGCGTTGACGGCGGCGCTCGAGGTCTCGCCACGATCCTGGCGTTCGGTCTCGACGCTCTCGCCCAGCTTGTGCTGCTGTCCGGCAGCGGTGGCCTCGGCGGCCTTGCGCGCGGCCTGCAAGTCGTCGTTCTCGATCACGGCGATCAACTGGCCGGCCTGGACCGCGGAGCCTTCGTCGACGGTGAGCGTCTGGATGCGTCCGGGAATCTTGCTGCTGACGACCACCTCGTTGGCGTCCACCGTGCCGATCAGTTGCAGATCGGGCGAGGGGCGAACGGAGTAGAAGTACCAGACGAGCGCGCCGATGGTCAGAATACCCAGAATCAGAAAAACTCGATTGCGTGCGTTCACGTGTGCCTCACTTTATGGAAGACGTTTCATGGCGGTTTCTATTGCAGGTCGAAGGTTGATCTCCGGCATCGGCGTCGCCGCCAGGATGCGTGCGGCGACGCGGGCGCCGTGCTGGCGGTCGGTAAAGATGGTCAACCCCAGGTACTCGACGGCTGCCTGGCGGCGAAATTCCAGCGCGCCACGCTCCATCGGGTCCTTACCGTAAACCAACTGCGAGAGCGGCGCGGAGAGAAAGTAATTGAGATTCGCGCCCAGCACCGCGGAGCGCATCTGCATCGGATCGACAGGAACCAGCTCACCGGAAGCAATCCCATCCTCAATCACTCTGTCCATCATCAGCCACAGCGGACGAAAGAATTTTTCTACCATCGGCGCCAGGCGGTTCTCCTCGCCTCGGTGCAGCCGCACCATCTCTTGCTGGATCAACGAGCGCAGAGCCGGATGCGAATACGACCGGTCGAAGTTCCTCAGCACGACCTGCACAATCCGCTCGCCGGCCGAGATCTCCGCTTCCAGTACGCTGACGCTATCAACCCGTATGCCTTCGATCACCGCCTCGATGGCCGCTGCGTACAGCGCTTCCTTGCTGGTGAAGTAATAGTAAAGCAAGGCTTTATTGACGCCTGCCTCCTCGGCGATCTGCTCCGTGCGCGCCCCCGCCAGGCCTGATTCGCTGAACTGGCGGATGGCGGCTTCAAGGATTCGTGCGCGGCTCTGGTCGGCGCGCTCGGTCTGGCTTCGGGTTGGCGTTGGGGCGGTCATAATTAACTAACTGGTTAGTAAATTAGCACAGGCAAGATTGAATTGCAACGTGTTTGCCCGTTACGACGGTGTTTTTTACCGGGTTTTATTGAAGGAGGTAAGCCGGAGGGAGCAGGGGACTTCGGGCCGAGAAATTGGCCTGTCTCACCGCTGAGGATTACAACAGTCGTAGAATCAGACGACGTAATGGATGACGCGCTTCTCGGCGGAGCGTTCGTTCTTCTCATCCTCTTCAAGGTTTTCGAAGCTCTCCTCGTCCTCTTCGTAGCCTGAGGCGGCGCGGGCGGCGCTGGGCGAGTAGGTTTCGTCGCCGGTCCGCGTGGAGCGCTCGACCTCGTAGACGTCGGTCAGGCCCAGATCGGTCACCTGGGAACGGATCATCGGAGCAATGCGCACATTGGCAACTGGGGCGATCTCCATCGACACTCCTCCCGCACGGACGAACCTTGCAGGAGGTATCGGCAATCCGCTGGAAGACTTGAGTGATCGGGAGAAAAAGAATGAAAAATGCGCGATAAATCTGCGGCAGAGGCCTCCTTTTTGCATCTCTACCAAGAAGAATCGGCTGAAAAGAGAAGAAGTTGAGGGCTGGGGACTGCGGGATTCCCCGGCCTCTTCCGGCAGGTGAAACCGGCCCCGATTGTTTCATTTGTGTTAAGATCGATTGTCTAGGAGCCGGCAGCCCCCCCACTTGCGCTCAGCCGGAATACCCCCGATGAATCTCTACCTGATGCGCCACGCCAGCGCCGGTCTACGCCGCGGTAATCCACTGATTGACGACAAGCGATCTCTGATCAAAGAGGGCAAGGAGCAGTGCGTGCTGATGGCGCGTGTGCTGGCCGCGCTCAAGGTCCAGGTGGATGTGATCGTCTCAAGTCCCTTGAAGCGCGCCTTGCAGACGGCGCAGTATGTGGGCACGGAACTGGGCTACGATCAGGCGGTGGAGATCAACGAGGCGCTCGCGCCCGACGCCGATTATGCCGACTTCCAGCAGATGCTCTCGCAGTACGCCGGCCACGAGGGGATACTGGCCGTGGGACACAACCCCAATGTCTTCCAGTTCCTGGGCCGCCTGGTGACAGGCAACGGCGGCGCGGCGATCCGTATGCGCAAGGGCTCAGTGGCGCGCGTGGATCTGGAGCGCCATCCGCCGCTGTTGCAATGGCTGATCGATCCGCGCTCGGCGCGCGCGATCTATGCCAGCGTGCAGAAGAGCTCGCGCCCGAAGACCTCGCGGAAGTAATCGGCCTCCTTGCGCAGCGACCAAAGCTCCAGCTCCGCCCCCGTCCGCCCCGGCTCCACTTCGAGATAAACCCGCTTGGGATAGAGTTTTGCGGTAAAGCGCAGCACGTCCGAGGCGCGATCCTGATTGAGCGCCACCCCCAGGCGCAGCAGCACCACCGCGCGCTGGATCAGCGCGTGCTCGGCCGGAGGAATGTTGCGCAAGGCGCGGTCGCCGGGCTGCGGGCGGCTCTTGCCCAGGTAGCGCGCGATGGCCGAGATCAGCGTCCGCTGCAGTGGTGTGCAACCGAAGATCTCCGAGCTGGAGATGATGTACTGCGTGTGCCGGTGATGGCCCTGATGGTTAATGAATTTGCCTGTCTCGCTGAGGATGGCCGCGGCTCCCAGCCAGGTCTCATACTCGGGCGGCAACTGGTGCAGCGGCTGCAACTGATGGAAGAGCTGGAGCGAGTGCGCGCGCACGGGCTCCGCCAGCCGCAGGTCGACGCCGTAGCGGCGCGCCGTGGCCAGTACGCTCTGCCAGCGCTCGTGTTCGAACTCGCGATGAACGGCGGCGCGCGCATCCAGCTCGGCCAGCATCTGAGCCAGAATGCCGTCGCGCAGGCCGAGCGGCGAGTAGCGGAAGCCATCGAGCGAGAAGCTCTCCAGCAGCTCTGCAAAGACCGTGGCTCCGGCGACGATGATCTCGGCGCGGCGCGGGCCGATGCCGGGGACGGCTGAGCGTGCGCCGAGCGGCATGGTCGCCAGCTTGTCGGCCATGCGGCGCACCGCGCGTGTGGAGGCAATGCCCGCTGGCGATTGCGCGGCGGCGCGGCTCAGAGCGAGCGGCTGTAGCTTCTTTCCCTTGTTGTGCTGCGCGGATCGGGCCTCGTCCTTCTTACCGGATTTGCGCGGCGACTTTTCCGCCTGGCTACCGGTCGCCGCGATGGCATCCGAGAGCGCGGCGGCGGTGCCGGAGGTGGCCAGGACGCGCGCGATCTTTTCTGGATGAATCTTGCCGCGCGCCTGGCGCAGCTCGCGCGCGATGAACTGCCGCATGCGCGCCAATCCATCAGCCGTCGCCGGATCGGAGCGCAGAAACTCCCTGCTAAGCCGAACAGCGCCCAACGGCAGGCTGACGGTTTCCAGAATGCGGTGGTGCTGGGAGATGGTGATCTCGCAGCTTCCGCCGCCCAGATCGAAGAGCAGCGTGCGGCCGGCGGCGGCATCGGGTGAGCCCAATCCCATCACGCCCAGATGAATCAGCCGGCCCTCTTCCAGCCCCGAGATGATCTCCAGATTCCAGCCCGTCTCGGATTTGACCCAGGCCTGAAAGGCGGCGCCATTGCGGGCGTCGCGCGTGGCCGAGGTGGCCACGACGCGCAGCCGGTCCACGCCATGCAACTGCACTGCGCGCTGAAAGCGCTTGAGGGCGGCGAGTGTGGCCGTCATCGCCTCGGGCGAGATCATGCCGGTCTCGAAGACGCTCTCGCCCAGGCGCGTCACCTCGCGGTCTTCGTGCAGCGTCTTCAACTGATGCGCCGCGACACGGGCGATCTTCAGCCGGCAGGAGTTGGAACCGATATCGATGGCGGCAAGAATGGGCATGAAGGATGGGCTCCGTGAAATAAAATGGCTCTGCGGCCACCATACACGACCGGGCCGCTTCATCGCTTCTGGTTCAGGCGCAGGCAATCGTTCCTATCCCATGACAGGAAGAATCCATTGAAGAGCTTCGCGCCCCTTCCCGCCCGCTTCCATTCGCTGGTTGCCTCCGCTCCCGGCAGCGTTCTGTTGCAAACCGCGCGATGCGATGAGGAGAATCACCGCAGTTACCTCTTTACGCAGCCTCTGCGGACGCTTGCGATCGACAGCGCTTTGTTCGATGAGATCGAAGAGGCGCTCGCCAGCGGCGCATATGTTGCCGGTTATCTTGCCTACGAATGCGGAGAGAGTCTGGGAAGGTTGGAGCGGCGCGGCCTCCAGACGTCCAGCGCGCCTCCCGGCTGGTTGGGCGTCTATCGCACAGCCTTCATCTTCAACCATGCAACGGGTAAGTTTGAGGGCGATGCGCCGGAGGAGATCCCGGCGGATAATTCCACTCGCGACGAGGATTTTTCAATTCAAAATCTACGCTTCGGAATGGATGAGAACCGTTACGCCGAAAAGATCGCAACGATTCAAGAGTACATCCGCGCGGGCGACACCTATCAAGTGAATTTCACCGATCAGGCGAGCTTCGACTTTTCCGGCTCCGCGGGGTCTCTCTTTCAAACGCTGCTCGAAGGCCAGCCAGTGCCCTACAGCGCCTTCCTTCATGGAGAGAACTGGCAGATTCTGTCGTTTTCTCCCGAGCTGTTCTTTCGTCGGAATGGCCGCGCGATCGTTACCCGCCCGATGAAAGGCACGGCGCGACGCGGCGCAGACCTCAGAGAAGATGAAAACATCGCCCGCTGGCTGCAATACGACGCCAAGAACCGCAGTGAAAATGTGATGATCGTGGACCTGATGCGCAACGATCTGGGCCGCATCTGCGAGTACGGCAGCGTACGCGTGGACCGGCTCTGCGCGGTGGAGAAATATCCGACGCTCTTTCAGATGACCTCGCAGGTCTCCGGCACTCTCAGGCCCGGCGTGCGCGCGTCCGATATCTTTGCCAGTCTCTTTCCCTGCGGCTCGGTAACGGGAGCGCCCAAGCATCGGACGATGGAGATTATTGAAGAACTGGAGAGCGGGCCGCGCGGCGTTTATACCGGCGCAATCGGCTTCTTTTCACCGGCAGGCGAATCGGTCTTCAGCGTGCCCATTCGCACCCTTGTGCTCGAGAACAACCGCGGCGCAATGGGTGTGGGCAGCGGCATCGTCATCGATTCGCGGGCGGAGGAAGAGTACCGCGAATGCCTGCTGAAGTCCGAGTTCCTCTCCCGCCGCGAAGAGAGCTTTCAACTGCTGGAAAGCATTCTTTGGAACGACGGCTACATTTTTTTGCCGCCGCACCTGGAGCGCATGGAAGCCTCGGCGGCCTATTTTGGATTCAACTTCGACCGGCCATCCATTCTTGAAGCACTGGAAGATGTGGGCCAGCAACTTGCATCCGGCGTGCGCGTCAAGGTTCGTCTCCTGCTGGAGCGCTCCGGCGCGGTGAAGATCACGCAAGCTCCTCTCAAGGATGAGACGGGCTCAGGAACTGTTACGATCTCCCCGATTCGAGTCTCATCCTGCGATCGCTTCCTGCGGCATAAGACCACCCGCCGCCAGCTCTTTGACGAGGCACTCCAGCAGGCCCTCTGGCAGGGCTATGACGAGCTTCTCTTCCTGAATGAACGCGATGAGCTGACCGAGGGCGCAAGGAGCAATCTATTCATCGAGAAGGACGGCCAATGGCTGACGCCTCCGCTGGAGTGCGGATTGCTGCCGGGGATCTACCGGCGGCATCTGCTGGAAACCATGCCCGAGGCCGCGGTGAGAGTCTTGCACCTCGATGACCTTGCCTCGGCGGACGCGGTCTACCTCTGCAACTCCGTGCGCGGTTGCAGAAGAGTGAGCGTTGGACCTGCGATTCAACCCTGAAGCATTACCGATGCGAGAGCGCTTGGCGGGCGCTGCGCACCTCGGCGGCCAGCACCTCGAGCATATGCAGCGCCATGCGCGGATCTTTCTCCATCAGGCGGTTGAACTCCTCGCGCTTGACGTAGCTGAGGCGCGCGCCGTCGCGGGCTACAGCCGTCAGCGTATAAGGCTCGCCGCTGATCAGTCCCGGCAGGCCGAGCAGCGAACCGGCAGCGGCCTGGAACTTCATCACGGGATCGCCGCCGGGCGAGGCCATCGTCAGCGTCAGTTCGCCCCGATTGAGAATGTAAAGGCCTTCAGGGATCTCCCCCTGGCGGAAGAGCACGCGCTCCTCATCGCAGGCAATTTGCGTGGAATGTTTTTCCAGCGTCAGAATCAGATCGGGATCGGCGACAAACGCAGATGGGTCCAGCTTCATGGGCGTCTCCATCGGGGAAAGTGGGGGTAAACCTTGCACAGGCGCAACGGGTGACATTACAGCCTATGTTTTCATCCCGATGGGCCTCCGATGTGTGACGGGGATCACCTATTGATGGTTAAGCGGAGGGCGGCGCGGGGGCAGGGAAGGAAAGAACAAAAAGTAAAGTGGCCTCTCAGGGATGAAAGGCCACGGGTGGAATCGGTTGTTCGTCCCAGTTACTCGTCCAGAATCAGCACGGCGGCGGCGATCGTGGTGGTCCACAATCCGCGCTTGTCGCCCATTGCCGACTGGGTCACGTTGCTGGTGCGGACGATCTTGTTGGAGATGCGATAGATCTCCTTCTTCTCGTCCCAGCTCTTGTCCGGGTCGAACTCGACATCGAGCGTGGTGGCCAGCATCTCGGCGGCCAGCTCCTCGGCGTACTCGCCGGCCTGATCCTCGGTCTCGCCAAAGCTGTGATGCTCGCTCAGGTAGCCGTAGGTGTTTTTATCCGCGGGGATGGCCACGCCGATGCTGGAGACCAGCAGCCGATGCGGCTCGCGTGTGGAGTTTTCGGCGATCACCGCGAAGACCACCTCGCCGGGATGCAGGTAGGTCAGGCCCTCCTTGCGGGTGATCATCTTGCAGCGCGGCGGAAAGATCGACGACACGCGCACCAGATTCTGCGAGGCGATGCCCGCATCCCGAAGCGCCAGCTCAAAGGAGGTCAAACGCTCCTTGTGTTTGCCCACGCCCTTGGTAAAAAACAGCTTCTTCGGGACCATGCTTTTTCCCAATTTCTTGTATCTCCTTCGTCTCTCGATTGATCGGCAACGCACAAAAACACGCTCCCGCATGAGTCTATCGTATTCGGGCGGCTTGTTCCCAATGAATCTTTGCGTAATTTTCGCTCGTTCGCGCCGAAGCGGAAAATCTACGGAAAGACCGCTCCTACGAGGCCCGCTTCAGCGCCCGCTGTAAAACCGTCTCCAACGCCGCCTTCACCCGCGCGTACTCCTCTGGCGCAAGCGTGCCCGCAATCTTTTCACTCTCCAGCGCAAAGAGCTCTTCCTTGAGCGCATTCAGCAGCGCGGCGTTTTTGTTCGCGGGTGGCTGTGCAACCGCGGCGTCGAAGGCCGCGACCGCTGCCGGCCTGCGCAGCAGGAAGGCCGCGGTGACCACCATCAGCAGCGCCACCGCACCCAGAATCCAGCCCTTATATTTCGACAGAGGATCGGGTGTGTTGATCGGCGCGCCGATGCCGCCGCCCGGTTGCATGCCCGCCTGCTGCGCCGGCTCGCCCTGCTGGTCGCCCATGCCGCTGGCCTGCTGCCCTTGCTGATCGCGCGCAATCGCTCCCGTGCCCGCGACGGTGAACTCCAGCGCCTTGCCCGGCGGCGCATTGCGCGCCACAAAAGTCTGAATGCCCGGATCCTCCGGCACCGATTGGAAGACCGACCCCGCGCCTGCAGTGAAGGTCATGCTCTTGGGCAGCAGCACGCCCACGCTCTGCGTCGGCAGCGTCATCGTCGGCTTGAAGGTGAACTTGCCGCCGCTGTAAGGCAGGGAATAGCCGAGCTCGAAGAGCGTGCTCTTCTCGCCGTCGTCCGGCTGGATGGGAAAGTTGAAGGCGAAGTGGCCCTTCGTGCCCGTCGGATCGAGCTTGAGCGAGGTGGGCAGGCCCACCGGCCGCTGCGCCTCCACGCCTTCGACGACGGCTTCTGTAGGCAGCACGATCTCGAAGGAGTGTGCGCTCCACTGCGTCGTCGGCGGCTTGCTGGTGTTGTGCACGAAGTAGCGCTCGGTCACGTGCAGCTGGCCGTTCGCGGCCTCGATCTCCATCACGTCGGCCTCGCAGAAGACGCCGGTGACCTGCTCGGCCACGTCATAGACCGCGACGTCGCCCGCAGCACCGCCCTCAGGCGCGGCGATGAAGTAGGGCGCGCCCTGATGCGTCACGCGAATCAGCTCGGGTCCGTTGCCCGCCTTGTTCAGCGAGTAGTGGCCGCGCGCGTCGGTGGTGGTCACCCCCACCCGGCTCATGCCGGCCTGCGGGTCCACCAACTCCACGCTGTCTCCCACGGCGGGCTTGCCGGTCGTCTTGTCGGTCACCGTTCCGGTGACGGTTGCGGCCTGTGCGAGCGAGCCTGCAAGCAGCATGCTAAGTGCGATGGTGCGGAAGATCATGGAAGTCAATCTCATCTTTGGAAGATACCTCTTTCAATCTCAATGAACTTTGGCAATCGCAACAAATATGGGTGCCCCCGGTCCCTCGCCTTTGGGGACCGGGGATACAACGAACTTTTTCTTTAAGCCTTCATGCTCTCTGCAACTGTTCGATTTCGCCCAGCAGCTTCGCTGCTTCGTCCTCAAGCTGCGCGCGCTGCACGGAAAAGTCTTCTTCAGGATACTTGCCCGCCTTGAACTCGAAGTTCAAATCGCGCAGGTTCTCGTACAACTGCTCCTTGCGTTCGACCAGATAATCCAGGCGCGTCTTCTGACGCTGCGAGGCAAAGACATTCTCCGGCCAAAAGGTGTAAATGAAGAGTACAAACAGAAGCAGCAATCCAAAGATTAAACCCAATGTAGGTGTCATATCTCAAAAACCTCCGCAGCTGCGTTCACTGACCACTGTTCACTGACCACTGTTATCCGTCTCTCGGCGAATCTTCTCGCGCAGCTCGTCCATTGCAGGATCGGCAGTCTGCGCCGCTGCCTCGCTCTTGCCGATCGTCCAGCGCCGCACCAGCAGAATCGTTCCCAGAAGCGCCGCGGCAAAGACGGCGAAGGGCGCAATCCAAGCCACCAGGTCGAAGCCATGAGTTGTTGGCGCGGCCAGCACCACTGCGCCGTACTTGGCGGAGAAGGCGGCGAAGATCTCCTTGTCGCTCAAGCCCGCGGCAATCGCCGCCTTCAGCTCGGCCATCTCCGGCTCGCGCGATGGGCAGCCCATATGGTCGCATTCGCCCAACAACTGCGCGCAACCGCACTGGCACATCAGCCGGTGGCTCAGGTCGTTCAAGCGCACGCCGGAGTCCGTCGCGCCCACCGAGAAGCAGACGGCGACGGCCAGGGCCACGGCCTGCATCACGCGCATCCAGGATTGATTACGCACCGGAGTTGCCTCCCTTCTGCGCTCCCGGCTTCGCGCTCGGAACCAGCGCAATCACCGTGGCCAAGGCCATCAGCGCCACGCCCGCCCAGATCCAGCTCACCAGCGGATTCAGGAATGCCTTGATAATCGGCTGCCCCGTGTCGGGATTCGTGCCCTCGTAGACGACATACAAATCCCACTCCGGCGTCGAGTGAATCGCCACCATCGTCTGCGGCTGTTCGCTGGCCAGGTAGACCCGCTTCTCCGGCGTCATCTGAAAAAGCTTCTTGCCGCCCTTCGAGACGTCCAGCCGCGCGTACTCGGAGTTATAGTTGGCGTTCGAGTCTTGTGTCGCGCCCACCTGCTCCAGCGTGTAGGGGCCGATGGTGATCTTGTCGTTCAGCGCCATCTCGCTTTCGACGTTGCGATTGAAGGCCCCGCCGGCCAACCCGATCACCACAATCACCACGCCGATGTGAATCATGTAGCCGCCATAGCGGCGCGTGTTGCGGCGAATCAGCAGATAGATCGCGGCAAAAAAGTTCCGCCTGCTCTGCTTGGAGATCACCCGCGCCCCGCGCAGAAACTCGGAGAAGATCGCCGTCAGCACGGCAGCCGAAAGCGCAAAGGCCACCAGCGCATAGAAGTGGCCCTGATCGATGGCGCCATCCTTCCACGGCCGCACGCCCACGGAGAGGCAAACAATAACCGTTCCCCAGAGCGCGATCGACGGCAGCACGAAGTTGCGCCGGATCGCGCGCAACGAGCTCGCGCGCCAGGGCAGCAGCGGTCCGACGCCGGTCAGAAACAGCAGAAACAATCCGATGGGAATCGCGACGGCGTTGTACCAGGGCGCGCCGACGGTGACTTTATTACCGACAACATACTCGCTCAAGATCGGAAAGAGCGTTCCCCACAGAATCACAAAGCAGGCCGCCAGCAGCACCAGATTGTTGAACAGGAAGCTCGACTCGCGGCTCACCAGCGACTCCACGCGCTGTTCGCTCTTCAAGTGATCGCGCTGCAAAATGTAAGTAAAGATGCAGACCGCTAGCACGATTCCCATGAAGACCGTGAACCATGTGCCGATCGACGATTGCGCAAAGGCGTGGACCGAGCTGACCAGCCCCGCGCGCGTCAGCAGCGTGCCCAGCAGCGTCAGCAGGAAGGTAGTGAAGATCAGCCACACATTCCAGCTCTTCATCATGCCCTTCTTCTCCTGCATCATCACGGAGTGCAGAAAGGCGGTGCCGGTCAACCAAGGCATGAAGCTCGCATTCTCCACCGGGTCCCAGCCCCAGTAGCCGCCCCAGCCCAGCACGGCGTAGGCCCAGTGCATTCCCAGAAAGATGCCGCAGGTCAGAAACAGCCACGTCACCATCGTCCAGACGCGCGTGATCTTGATCCACTTCTCGCCCGGATAGCGCATCATCAGCGCGCCCAGCGCGAAGGCAAACGGCACGGAGAAGCCCACGTAGCCCAAATACAGCATCGGCGGATGAATCACCATCTCCGGATACTGGAGCAGCGGATTCAGCCCTGCGCCATCCTCGGGAATCTGCCCTTGAAAGAGCGCGAAGGGCGGCGCAGCAAAGCACAAAATTGCCAGGAAAAAGACCTGAATTCCCGCCAGAATCGCTCCGGCGTATGCGTAGAGCTTGACATCTTGTTTATGCGTCAGCCGCAGCACAAATCCATACGCGCCCAGCAGCCACGCCCACAGCAGCAGCGAGCCCTCCTGCCCACTCCAGAGCGCGGAGAATTTATAGGCCGCCGGCAGCGCGCGATTCGAGTGCTCCAGAATATAGGCAATGGAAAAATCGTTGGTGAAGACCGACCAGATCAGCGCAAAGGCCGCCGCCGTCACCGCCCAGAAGCCCGCAATCCCCGCCCGCCGCGCCGTATCCGCCAGCCGCTCGGGGGAAATCGCCGCCTTCTGCCCGGTCGCGATCAGGCGCAATGCCACGGCGCCCGCCAGCAAGTTCCACGCCGCCAGCGCCAGCGCAATCAGAAGTGCAAAACTGCCAAAGGCTGCCATCCACTCTCCGCAAAGTACCGACCGACACTCGCTCACCAGCCAGCAGTCACCAGCCTCGAGCGAAGCGATTCACTTGTTCATCATAGCCGACCCGGCGTGATCTGCCTCACACCCTGGGTGGAGATCATTGAACGGTATTCATTGGGAAGACATTTATTACCTCCCTGGAGAAACCCTGCATTCGCATGAATTACGCCCCTACAAATGTATCTGTAACCGTTTTATATCCATGATGTTTGCGTTTTTTAGACAACGCTACCAATATTCAAGTAAGTAATTCGAATTTCCTGCCGATATCTTCCCATATGCGGACAATACGAATCTCACAAACCATATACCTATTGCTTGGGTTTGCCCTGCTTGCCGGCGGAGCCGCCTCCATTTACCTGATGATCCGCTGCGCCCGCGTCAGCGCCGATTACACCGCAATCATTCAAGGCGAGATTGCGCAGGCGCAGCAGGTCAGGGTCTTGCAGGTCAACTTCAAAAAGCAGGTGCAGGCCTGGAAGGATATTCTTATACGCGGCAAGGACGATACGGCTCTGGCCAAATACGACACTGAGTTCCATGCTCTCGCCGTCAAAGTGCAAGCCGACAGTGCCGGGCTGAGTGGCCAAATCAGCGACACACAGGCTCGCTCCGGTCTAGAAAAATTTCAGCAGCAGCACCAGTTGCTTGAAAGCCAGTATGAGACAGCCTTGGCGGATTATAAGACAGGCCGCGACATCGCACAGGCCGACGCCGCAGTCAAAGGCAAAGATCGTCCTCCCACGGACTCTCTCGATCAAGTCGTCGCCCGACTAGCAGAACTCTCCGCATCCGTTCCAGCCGAGGAAGCTGCCCGTCTTCATCACGAACAAACCGTGATCGCCTCCGTCCTGACCTTGTTATGGCTTGCTCTGAGTGCATGGAACATTGGTTTTGCCCGCTCGCTTGGCATGCGGCTCAACCACGGTGTTTATTTCGTTCGTGAGATCGCTTCGGGAGATCTGACAGCACTGTCGCCCGAAGGTGGCCGCCGCGATGAGTTGGGTGAATTGATAGAAGCCATGAACGAGATGCGCGATCATCTGCGGGAGATGGTAGGTGGGATTCAATCCGTGGCCGGTTCGCTCTCACAGTGCGCGGAGAGCGTCTCCAGCTCTTCGGTCCAAGTCGCAGCCGCCTCTACCGAGCAGAGAAATCAGGCTTCACAGGTTGCCGCAGCCCTGGAGGAGATGATCGCCAGCATCCGCGAGGTCTCTGCACATTGCAATCAAGCCACTCAAAATGCCGTCCAGACTGGCAACCTGGCCACGACAAGCTTCCAGTCGGTGGATGCTGTCGCCGGCAATGTCCGCGAGATGGCCGACGAAGCCCAACGCAATGCCAAAAGCGTTCAGGAGCTCGGAGATCGATCGGGCGAGATCAGCAAAATCGTCCACCTGATTCAGGAGATAGCAGGCCAGACCAATCTTCTCGCCCTCAATGCAGCCATCGAATCGGCGCGCGCCGGCGAGCATGGCCGCGGTTTTGCCGTCGTTGCCGGCGAAGTCCGGCGTCTGGCCGAGCGCACCACTTTAGCCACGAAAGAGATATCCGAAGCGGTTCAGTCCATTCAGCAGGGCACTCAGGAGGCTGTCACGCATATCAATGACAGCTCCGTGCGCGTTGAAAAGAGCGTCGTCGCCGCCAATGCCGCAGCTCAATCCCTTGGCACACTTGGCTCCGGAACCTCTGAAGTCCGGCAGCTCATTGAACAGATCGCCCAGGCCGCCGAGGAACAATCGCAGGCCTCGGCTATGGTCGGCCAGTCGATGAACGAAATCTCGAACAGCATCAGTTCCTCGGCGCAGGGCGCGGAAGATAGTGCCCGCACCGCCAACGATCTGGTCAAACTCTCCCATCAACTTGCTGAGCAAGTAAGCCGCTTCAATACCGGCGACCACCGTGGCGGACCTCAGCTTGCAGCGTGCAACCGCACAGCCTGAAGCATCTCACTTGGACTCAATCAAGGGTGGAAATCGAAGGACCCAATAGCTTCACCCAAACAAAAACTCCTTCTCCCGCAGTTCCTTGATCGCATCCCGCAGTTTGGCCGCGCGCTCGAAGTCGAAGCTCTTGGCCGCCTCGCGCATCTCCGCCTCCTGCTTGGCGATGAAGGCATCCAACTCCTCCTGCGTCTTCATCTCCGGCAGCGAAGCCGTTTCCTCAGTCTCTATATCCCCGTACTCAGCCTTCAAGATCGCGGCCAGCCCCATCTCCACCGGACTGATGATCGAGCGCGGCGTGATCCCGTTCTCCTCGTTGTAGGTGCGCTGAATCGTGCGCCGGCGGTTGGTCTCGCCGATCGCCCGTTGCATCGAGTCGGTCATCTTGTCCGCATACAGAATCGCCCGCCCTTGCAAGTGGCGCGAGGCTCGGCCCATCGTCTGGATCAGCGAGCCGGTCGAGCGCAGAAAGCCCTCCTTGTCGGCGTCCAGAATCGCCACCAGGGAAACCTCCGGCAGATCGAGTCCTTCGCGCAGCAGATTGATTCCGATCAGTACATCGAACTCGCCTTTGCGCAGCCCGCTCAGCAACTTCACTCGCTCCAGCGTTTCAATCTCCGAGTGCAGATAGCGGCAACGCACGCCCACCTCAGTGTAATAATTCGCCAGGTCCTCGGACATTCTCTTCGTCAGCGTCGTCACCAGCACGCGCTCATTGCGCGCAGTGCGGTCGCGAATCTCCCCGAGCAGGTCGTCGATCTGTCCCTTGACTGGGCGAATCTCGACCTCCGGATCGACGAGGCCCGTCGGGCGAATCACCTGCTCTACCACGACACCGGCTGATTTCGTCAGCTCATACGGTCCCGGCGTCGCCGAAACATAGATCACCTGATGCACGCGCTCCTCGAACTCATCGAACTTCAGCGGACGGTTGTCCATCGCCGAGGGCAGGCGGAAGCCGTAATCGACTAAATTCTGTTTGCGGCTCCTGTCCCCGTGCCACATCCCATGCACCTGCGGAATCGTCGCGTGGCTCTCGTCGATGAAGAGCAGAAAGTCGCGAGGAAAATAGTCCAGCAGCGTCGGCGGCGGATCGCCCGGCTGGCGCCCGCTGAAGTGCCGCGAGTAATTCTCGATGCCGTGGCAGTAGCCCATGGACTTGATCATCTCCAGGTCGAATCTGGTTCTCTGGTGAATCCGCTGCGCCTCCACCATCCGCCCCTGCGCTTCCAGCTCCGGAACCCACGCATTCATCTCCTCAACAATCGAATCGATCGCCTCGGCCTTCTTCTCCGGCTGCATCACATAATGACTCTTCGGATAGATCGGCAGCCGCGAGAACTTCTGCTTCACCGTGCCGAAGAGCGGGTCAATCTGCGATAAGCTCTCGATCTCATCGCCGAATAACTCGATGCGATAGGCCAGCTCATCATACGTCGGATAGACCTCGATCACATCGCCCCTGACGCGAAAGGTTCCGCGCCGGAAGTCCAAGTCGTTGCGCTCATAAAGTATCTCGACCAGCCGCCGCGTCAGATCCTTGCGGCTGATGCGCTGGCCTTTCTCCAGCAGCAGCAGCATCCCGTAGTAAGCCTCCGGCGAGCCCAAACCGTAAATGCAACTGACCGAGCTGACGATGATCGCGTCTCGTCTCTCGAACAGAGACCGCGTCGCCGAAAGCCGCAGCTTGTCCAGCTCTTCGTTCACCGTCGCTTCCTTCTCGATATATAAGTCACCGGCAGGAATATAAGCCTCCGGCTGATAATAATCGTAGTAACTCACAAAATATTCGACGGCATTGTTGGGGAAAAACTGTTTGAATTCGTGATAAAGCTGCGCGGCCAGCGTCTTGTTGTGCGCCAGAATCAGCGCAGGGCGATTCGATTGCTCGATGATCTTGGCCATGGTGAAGGTCTTGCCCGACCCAGTCACGCCCAGCAGCACTTGGTGCTTCTCCCCCGCCGCCAGTCCATTCATCAACTCGCCAATCGCCCGCGGCTGATCGCCCCGCGGCGTGTAGCTCGACACCAGATCAAAGTTCATGCAAAGATTATACGCGATGAGCGAAGAATAAGCGAAGACGCGCCGTACTTTCCATGCACCCCTCTCTCGCGCGGTATCCTTGCAATGCCGATGTTTTCCTTCGCCAGCCCGATCTCCGCTCTCTGCCGCCGCGCGCGTGTCCAGCCGCTGGCCGTGGCGGGCGTTGTGCTGCTGGCGGCCTTTGTGCTGGGCGGCTTGAGCGCGCCCTTGCTTGCGCCCGCCAACCCCTCCGCCATCGACCTCGCGCATCGCCTGGAGAGCCCGTCCGCCGCGCACTGGGCCGGAACCGACGAGCTGGGCCGCGACACGCTCTCCCGGCTGCTCTACGGCGCGCGCCTCTCGCTGGCCGTCTCCGTCACCGTGGTTTCGATCTCGCTCGCGCTGGGCATCACCATCGGCGGCTTTGCCGGCTACTGGGGCGGCTGGATCGACACCGCGCTCACCACCATCGCTATGAACACCTTTCTCGCGCTGCCGGGAATTCTGCTGGCCATCGCCTTCGCTGCCTTTCTCGGTCCCGGCTTCACGAACCTTGTGCTGGCGCTCGCCATCGGCGGCTGGGCCGGTTATGCGCGCCTGGTTCGCGCGCAGGTCATGTCCGTGCGCGACCGCGAGTATGTGGATGCGGCGCGCGCTCTAGGCGCCGGCGGCCTGCGCATCTTCTTCCGCCACATACTTCCGAATATTGTGCAGCCGATTCTAGTGCAGGCGGCCATCGGCATGGCCGGAGTGATCCTGGCCGAGGCGACGCTCTCCTTTCTCGGCCTGGGCATTCCCGCGCCCGCGCCCAGTTGGGGAGCCATGCTGAACGACGCCCGCTCGCATCTCTTCGACTCGCCGCACATGGTGCTCTTTCCGGCGCTCGCCGTAGCCGGAGCGATGCTGGGCTTCAACTTCCTCGGCGACGCGCTGCGCGATCAGCTCGACCCGCGCATCCGGCTGGAGATGGGGTTGTAGATGAGAATCGGCGTAGTCAGCGACACCCACGGCCTCTTCCGCCCGCAGATCAAGCGCGCTCTGGACGGCGTCGAGCGCATCCTGCATCTGGGCGACGTGGGCGATATGTCGGTCCTCGAAGAGCTGGACAAGATCGCGCCGGTCACGGCGGTGCGCGGCAATACCGACCGCGAAGGCCCGCAGAGCAAGCTGCCGGAGACCGATGTCGTGCTCATCCGCGAGCGCTACATTTATCTGCTGCACGATCTGAAGCTGCTGCATCTGGATCCGGCCGCAGGCAAATTTGCCGCCGTGCTCTTCGGCCACACCCACGTGCCCAACTTCGACGTGCGCCGGGGCGTGCTCTACTTCAATCCCGGCTCCTGCGGCCCGCGCCGCTTCAAGCTGCCGGTCACAGTGGGCGTGCTGAAGGTGAACAAAGAGGGCGAGTTCAAGGCCAAAATCATTCCGCTGCTCAAGGACTGAAGTTTACTTTGTCACGCTTTTCAATAACAATTTACTCGACATCTTCTCTTTGCCGCTTCAAGATCGGCCTGATGCCGGTCCGCATTTGCGCGTTCCCCTGACACAAAGCCGGCATCTTTCCCGCACTCTGGTTAGTTGACTTACGAGCTTCCCCTTCCCCCATCTTCCCCTGCTCGCAAGCCCATCAGGTTGAGATCGGACCATCCCCCACGCACGACCCAACCCGCATCAACGGAGCGTCTCATGACCCAGATTCGAAGCACGTGGACCCTACCCACTCCCCCACCCTTGACCGGCCTGCTGACGGCAGCCGAATGGTCGGCTGCGGCCACCATGACCATCCCCCGCGGAACGCTGCTCGCTCAGAACGATTCGACCCACCTCTACCTCGGCATCGATCTTACGGCGGAGACCGGCATAGCCAATCCCAGCGATTACTTCTGGTTTTACGTGGACATCAACAACAACGGCGTGATCGATCCCTATCGCGACAAGATGTTCTGCGACTGGCCGGGCCAGCCGAACCGTCTGATGATGGTCTACGTCACCGGCCCGAACTCCAGCACCGGCGCCTCGTCCGCTGAGTCGATCCCCTCGCTGTTGCACAGCGGCTTCGGTCCCTCGCTCAACTCGGCCACGCCGCACCGCCAGTGGCAGATCGCCTTCGCGCTCTCCGATCTTGGCATTGACCCGATCGATCCGGCCGGGCCCTCGCCGATCGTCGATTTCGGCCTGGTCACCGGCATCGTCGGCGGCGCAATGTACGAGCTGCCCCCCAACACGCCGGCTAACTTCTCCGATCTAAACTCAATCGTGCTTGCCGCCACGCCCAGCCTGGCTGCCTCCGGTGTCGTCGGTCCGGTCATCGATGCGGTGGGATTGATCGGCGTGGGCGACATCGCCACCGACGGCTACGCCACCATCACGCCGACCTACTTCATCAATCCCGATCACGCCTCCTTCTGCGGCACGCTCAATCTGATCGGCAACCTTGCCACCCTGACCAACCTCTATGCCAATGGAGCGCGCAAGTATCAGGTCAGCCATCGCTACGGCGCAACCGCGACTCTGGCCGCTGCCGCCACTCCCAGCCTCATCCTGCAATCGTGGGCCAACTTCCAGGTCATTGGCGTCAACGACGTCTGGCAATCCTTCGGTCCCGATGCCAACGGCTATTACCCGCTGGTCTCACCCACGCTGGTCTACACTATCCAGAATCTGCTCTTCCAGTGGACCACCATGGCCGAGCCGGATGGCGTGCATCAATTCCAGATCAGCTTCTTCGACGTCAACAACCACGCGGTTGCATTGCCCACAGGCCTTACGCCGCAGTGGCTCACGCTGGCCTTGGACAACCAACCGCCAACCGTCGATCTGATCAGCGTGCTGCATAACGGCGCTCCGGTCTCGCCCTGCGCGCAGATCAATCTCATCTCAGCCACCGACGGCGTGCAGGTGCAATTCGAGGCCTACGATCCGGAGGGCGATCTGCTGGAGGTCTCGGTGATTGCCGAGTGGGGCCACGGCAACAGTTCCACCCCGGCGATCTTCGACGACAAGTACGCCACTCACGCCAACTCCACGCACACCTGGCAGGGCGATCAGAGCAACACCCAGCCTGCGCTCGGCGTCTGGGTCCCACCCGTCACCTGCGCCTATCTCTTCCAGGTCACGGCCACCACTCGCTCCACCAACGGCTACAGCTACCCGATCATCTACGCCAGCGACTTCCAGACGGTGACGATCAACAAACCTTAAACATATATATAAAAACTCCGCTCCCAGCCGCCGTTCCAGAACGATCTGGAGGCGGCTGGGGGCTGGTGTTCGGCATCCGTACTCCTGACACTTATCTCAACTTCTTCGGTTTCACTCTGCGATCAACCTACGCACTCTGGCGATATCTCACATAATGATAAAGTTATTGACTCCACTCATACCTCCCTCACGAGTATTCTGTTCAAATCACAGATATTGAGATGCCCATGATCATGTCTGGAATTCAATCTCTGTTTTGAGGAACCCAGAATGACTGCGAAAGCGATTCTGATCAAGAATTGGTTTGCCTACGCGCTCGTTTTGCTTATCGCATACGGATTGCACGCTCAGGCGCCTGCCTCGGAGCCAAAACCGGCCTCGGCAGAGTCTGGAACCTCGACTGATCTATTCTTGATGCCGGGATCGGACTTTGACCGGCCTGGGCTGGTTACCAGAGCTAACCTCAACATCGGCATCGGACACACCTTCGGATTCTTGAAAAAGGATCCCATTGGCGACGAGTTGATGGTTGCATACACATATGAGAACGCCGGCTCGCATGGTTTCTTTCACACCAGCTTTGGATCGCACACAGAAGCGCTGGGCGTGATGAAGAACTTCAGGCTACCCAAAACCAAGACCGGCATTGGGTACACCTGGAGCTGGTGATGCCAGCGTGGCGTTTAGCCCCGCATCCGCGGATTCACCCAGCGATAGACCACATCCGTCAGCAGATTCACCAGCACGTAGGTCAGCCCAATCGACAGCAAACAGCCCTGCACCAGCGCATAGTCGCGGTTGGAGATGGCGCTCACCGTCAGCCGGCCCAGCCCCGGCCAACTAAAAATAGTTTCGGTCACAATCGCTCCGGCCAGCAACGCGCCGAATTGCAATCCGACAACAGTGATGATCGGCACCAGAGCATTGGGTAGCGCATGGCGGCAAACGACGGCACGCTCGCTTAACCCCTTGGCGCGTGCCGTGCGGATGTAATCCTGGCCCAGTTCTTCCAGCATCGCCGTGCGCACCATGCGCGTCAGAATCGCGGCCAGCGACGCGCCCATTGCAATCGACGGCAGCACCAGGTAGCGCCAGTCGATGAGTGAAATGCCGCCGGCGCTCATCGTGCCGCCGCCGGAGTTCGCGCCGGAGACGGGCAGCCAGCCCAGTTGAATCGAAAAGATGAGAATCAGCACCGGACCCAGCGCCAGCCCCGGAACCGAAAGGCCGAAGAGACTCACCACCGAGATTGCTTGATCCAACAAGCGCCCCCGGTGTACGGCGGCCAAAATTCCCGCGGGCAAGGCCAGCAGCAAACCAAAGCCCAGCGCGGTTACGGTGAGCGCCAGCGTATACGGATAACGCGCGCCAATCAGTTGGGCGACCGTCTCGTGCAGGCGGATCGAGCTGCCCAGATCGCCGTGCACCACGCCGGACCAATAGTGCAGGTACTGTGCGGGCAGCGGGAGATCGAGGCCGTACTGATGGCGCAGGGCAGTCAGGTCCGCGGGCGACGCCCCATCGCCGAGCATCTGCTGGATGGGATCGCCGGGGACCAGATGGATCAGCAGAAAGACCAGCGAGACCACCAGCCAGACGACCGGAAGCGCCAGCGCAAGACGTGCAAGAGTCTGCCTCATCAGCTTCATTGTAGCGAGCGCGAGCGCGCTGCAGTGCACGCTTGGCGATTTACGCCTCTGCTGTCATCGTCAAAGATGAGACGGCCGACAGTGGAACTTCAAATCTGATTGGGGTATCCCAGAGTCAGGAGCCGAAGCTGTGGAGGGCGAGCTTATATCCGATCGACGAGCATTCGCCTGCCATGCCGTGGAAATCGGAAGGCTGCGCAGCGAAGAAGACGCCGTCGAAGAGGCGCTTGCGCTGTGGGAGGAGCGAGAGCGCCGTCGTGTCGAATTACGCTCGACACTCGATGATGCACACGCTCAGTTGGCGCGAGGCAAAGGCCTCCCGATTACACCGGAATCTATGCGCGCGCTTTCCGACGTTGTGAATGAGCGCGGACGCGCGCGGCCCAGATCAACTCCGGCGAAGCTGCGCAGGGCGGGCGAGTCGTAGAGCGCGTCCTCGGCACCGGGATCGGAGAGCGAGAACCAATGCTGCAGAAAGTAAATACGCATCATGAAGGCGAGACCGACCGGCTGACGGCCGTTGCCCGCCTTGGGATAATGCGGCTCGATCAGCGCTTCTGGCTCGGACCAGGGAACGACCAACTCCATGGTCTGTAAAAAACTGCTCACGGCGGCTGGACCGCGCACACTTCTCAAAACTCGGCTGGCTGGCAAATGTTATCTGGCGCATCGCACTCTCCATCTAGCTAAAATTTGACGCAGATGGAGTGTGAGGAGGTCCTAATCAGAGGTTCCCTAACATGATTGATTTGTTGAGTTTCAATGCAAAATAAAAGGAGCGACGCGAAGCACGGTTACCACCCAATAGTTCACCTCACCGTCAAAGATTCTCCATCGGGCATCGTAATAGAAATATCCTGAATCTGTGCGAGGATGTCAAATCCAATCGCGTAGCCTGTCTTCAACCGTCGCCTGAGGGACTCCGCGCAGAAGGAAGGCTTTGCTTCGCGATAACTCGCCGCCGACTAACCCCACAGAACTCTTCGGCAAAGAGAATAACTCGGCGAGGTAGGCGATCAGCGCCTGGTTGGCGCGTCCTTCGATGGGCGGCGCCTGTACGGCGATCTTCAATTGCGCCGCTGCGCCTTCGCCGTAGACGCCGGTGATCGCCGTCTTCTTGGCTCCGGGCTGGGCGCGGACGCTGAGCGTAACTCCAGAGGCACTGGCTCGCAGCATCAGTTCTTCTCCAGCGCGGACCTTGATCCAAAGAGGCTCGTGCCTACGCGGATGCGCGTCGCACCCTCTTCGATGGCCAGATCGAAGTCGCCGCTCATGCCCATCGAAAGCACGTCGAACGAGAGCCTCGGATAATTCGCCGCCCAGCGCTCGTGCCACTCGCGCAGCCTGCGGAAACAGGCGCGCGTCTCGGCCTCTGAGACGCCGAAGGGAGCGATCGTCATCAGCCCTCGCATCTGCAAATTCGATAACTCCGGAAGCTTCTCCAGTAACTGCGCCGCATCGATTGAGTTAGGATCGATTCCCGCCTTGCTCTCTTCCGAACTTAGCTTAACCTCGATCAGAACCGGAAGGGTTTTACTCAGCTTGTCCGCCGCTTCATTCAGCCGTTCGGCCAGCCGCAGAGAGTCCAGTGAATCCACCGCGTCGAATAACTCCACCGCACGCTGGGCTTTATTCGACTGCAGATGTCCGATCAGATGAACACGCAGATCTTCATCTCCGCAGGCCGTGCGCACAGCCGCTGCATTCAATGCCTTGGTGGCAAACTCTTGCACGCGGTTTTCGCCGAAGAGCGTGAGGCCGAGCGCGCTGGCTTCAGCGATCGTCGCCGCCGGATAAGTCTTCGAGACGGCCATCAGCTCGATCTCGGCGCGCGTTCGGCCTGCCTTGCGGCAGGCCTTCGCAATCTCAGCTTCCAGTCGTTCGAGTTTTTCGTGGAGCGCAATCATCGTACTTCCAACCGAAGATAAACTTGCTTTGCTGCCCAATTCTCTCTGCCTGCATACAATTGAAGTATGTGGACCATTGTTCTTCTCATCTTCTCCAACATCTTCATGACCTTCGCCTGGTATGGCCACCTGAAGTTTCGCCAGGAGGCGCTGTGGAAGGTGATCCTGGTGAGTTGGGGGATCGCCTTCTTCGAGTACCTACTACAGGTGCCGGCCAACCGCATCGGCGCGGCGCGCTTCTCGCCTGTCCAACTCAAGGTAATGCAGGAGATCATCACGATCTCCGTCTTCGCCGTCTTCACTCTCTACTACTTCGGCGAGCATCTACGCTGGAACCACGCCGCGGCCGGAGTGTGCCTTGTGGGCGCGGCCTTCTTTGTCTTTCACTCCTGGTAACACATGGTGCGGCCAAAGGCTCGTTGCCCGCTTGCAGGAATTGCGTTGATCGGTAACCAGCAAAGATCAAAGTTCGCTGGCTTCGAGAAACCTCTCCGCCTCGAGCGCCGCCATGCAGCCGGAGCCGGCGGCGGTGATCGCCTGGCGATAGCGGCGGTCCTGCACATCGCCGCAGGCAAAGAGGCCGGGGATCGGCACACCGTCTTTGGTGACCAGCACATTGTCCTTCGTGCGAATATAACCGTCGTTGTCCAGATCGATCAGGCCGGCGAAGAACTTAGCGTTGGGCTCGTGGCCAATGCCAAGAAAGAGTCCGTCAATGGCCAGCGTCGACTGCTCGCCGGTCTTCACATCCTTCAGCCGCACGCCGCAGACTGACTTCGCATCCACGCCCAGAATCTCTTCGATGATGACGTTTGCGCGCAGCTCGATCTGCGGATGAGACTGCACGCGGTCGAGCATGATCTTCGAGGCGCGAAAGGCGTCGCGGCGATGCAGCAGCGTGACCTTCGAGGCAAAGCGCGTGAGAAACAGCGCCTCTTCCATGGCCGAGTCGCCTCCGCCGACAACGGCAATCTCTTTGCCGCGGAAGAAGAAGCCGTCGCAGGTGGCGCAACTGGAGACGCCGTGACCGATCAACGCCTGCTCGCTGGGCAAGCCAAGCCAGCGCGCACTGGCTCCCGAGGCGACGATCAGCGTGCGGGTGAGAATCTCGCCCTCGGATGTCTCCAGCCGGAAGGGCCGCTCGCCGAGGTTGACCTTGTTCAGATGGGCAAGCTGAAAGGATGCTCCGAAGCGCGCCGCCTGCTTCTTCATGTTGTCAATCAGCTCGGGACCTTGAATGCCCTCGGGCCAGCCGGGAAAGTTCTCGACGAGCGTGGTCATTGAGAGCTGGCCGCCGGGCTCATGACCCTCCAGAACCAGCGGATTGAGGCCGGCGCGGGCGGAGTAGATGGCGGCAGTGAGTCCGGCGCAGCCGGAGCCGAGGATAACGGTCGAACGAATCTCTGTCATAAGCTTACCTGGTTTGATTTTAGCTCTTGCGGAGGGGTTGTCCTCCTGTTGATTACGATGAGTCACAATGGGAATTTGACTCATTTTGGCTTTGCGACACAACAAATACATTGGAGAGTTCTTGTTACTTAAAAAATACCAGCCCATGCTTCTTAAAGCCGAAGAATTCACTGGGAGCGCCGTTGAGCCAGCTAATGGATTGAATTCAAGGCAAACCGGCACCAGTGTGGAGCTTTCCCGTGTCCTATCCTCGTCTCCGTCTTTTGCGCGGCTCCGCGGCCTGTCTATTGGCCTCGCTGGCCGTGCTGGCGCCGGAGTCTGCGCTAGCTGGCGGACCGAGAGAAGTGGCGGGGGTGAGCGGCTTCAATCCGGCGGCTGTCGGCCAGCCGCTGCACTGGGCCAATGGGCAGTTGAACTACTTTATCGATCAGGGGTCGCTGAACGGCTCGGTGACGAACCAGCAGGCGACGGCGATGGTGGATGCGGCTGCGGCCCTCTGGAGCGCGATTCCCACAGCCGGAGTGACGCTGACCGATCAAGGCACACTGAATGAGGACGTGAGCGGCGCGAATATCGCAGTGGGCAGCGCAAACTTTACGCTGGCCAATGAGCAGACCAGCCAGATTGGCGTGATCACGGCGCCGTCCGACGTGAGGCCCTCGGCGACTGGCACTCCGGTGGCCGTGATCTTCGACGCCGACGGCTCGGTGATCGATGCTCTGTTCGGAGTAGGAGTGAGCGAGCAGGCGAGTTGCGAGAACAATGGGGTCTATGTGTGGATCGACAGTGTCAACCCCGATGCGACGATCGCGCACGCGGTGATCGTGCTGAACGGCCTTTGCGCTGCCGACGCCAACCAACTGGAGATGATGAGCTTTGAGTTGGAGCGGGCCTTCGGGCGGATCCTTGGCCTCGACTACTCGCAGGTGAACCCAGGTGCCACGACCAGCGAGACGTCGGAGCTGGCCGGCTGGCCGGTGATGCAGCCGTATAGTGGCCTTTGCACCTCGACCGGTGGCGCTTGCATTCCCAATCCGACACAGTTGCGCTGGGACGATATCGCCGCCGTAAACCGTATCTATCCGATTACGGCCAATAATCTCTCCAGCTTTCCCGGCAAGCAGATCACCGCGGCCAACACGGTTACGATTCAAGGGACGATCCTCTTCAAGACCGGCGTGGGAATGCAGGGCGTGAATGTGGTGGCGCGCCCGCTGGACGCGAATGGCAATCCTCTCTATCAGTACTCGGTGAGCTTCGTCTCCGGCTCCTATTTCAACGGCAATCACGGCAACCCGGTGACCGGCTGGACGGACATGAACGGCAATCTTCTTGCGATGTGGGGCTCGAATGAGGCATCGTTGCAGGGATACTTTGACCTGAGCGGGATTCCTCTGCCGCCGGGCGTGACGACGGCCAACTACCAGGTCACCTTCGAGGCCGTTAATCCCAACTACATTCTCACCAACTCGGTCGGTCCTTATCTGGACGGCTCTCCGGAGCCATCGGGCACACTCGCGGTCATCTCTGTGCCGTCGATGGCCGCGGGCAGTGCGCAGACGCTCACCGTCGATGTCTCCGATTCGGCGGCGGGCGGCGCGGAGGACGCCATCGGAACCGAGTCCGCGCCGCGGCCGCTGGCAGCCAGCGGAATGTGGAGCGGAAGGCTGAGCCAGATTGGCCAGACCGACTGGTTCAGCTTTCCGGTGCGCGGCGACCGCATCTTCACCGTGGTGACCGTGGCGCTGGATGAGAGCGGCGCGCCGACGAATGCGAAGGCGATGCCGGCGCTGGGCGTCTGGGACGCATTTGATGCAACAGGCTCGGCGGCCGTCGGCTTCGCCGCGCCACTCAATGGCGAGGCCACCGGCGAGAGCTGGCTGCAGGTGACAGCCTCGGGCGACGATGTGGTGCGCCTGGGTGTTGCCGACGTGCGCGGCGACGGACGGCCCGATTACGCCTACCAGGGCTGGGTTCTCTACGCCGATACAGTGACCCCGCTGCGCCTGCCGGCCACGGGCGGGCCGATGGTGATTCACGGCATGGGCTTCCGATCGACGGATACGGTTCTGGTGGGCGGTCAGAAGGCCGTCATCACCAGTATCTCGCCCAACGAGATCACCTCTATTGCACCGGCCTCCTCGGTGAGCGGCTCGGTGAACGTCGAGGTGGACGACCTGCCGGTGACCGACGCCGCGGCAGTGATTCTGAACGGCACAAGTTACGACGCGGGCTCGAGCGACTCGCTGACGCTGATTACCGCGCCGATGAGCACCGTGCCGATCGGCGTGCCGGAGCCCTTCACGGTGATCGCGGAGGGCGCCGACCTGACTCCAGCGGGCGGCGTCTCGGTGGTTTATACGGTGCTGAGCGGCACGGCGACGCTGGGCTGCGGCCAGTCGAGCTGCACCGTGACGGCTACCGGCGACGGCCGCGCCACAATGAACGTGACAGCCACGAACACGAGCTGGTCGATTGTGACGGCATCCCTGCTGAACGGCACCAGCCTGGAAGCCGAATTCATGGGCGGAACGCCGCCGACGCTCACTTCGCTGACTCCGATGCTCTCGCTGGCCGCCGGAGCCACCATCACCTGGACAACGCAGGCGCTGGCGCTGAGCGGCGGCGTTGCCGCGAGCGGACAGACGGTGATCTGGCAGACGGCGAGCGGCAGCGGCATCACCTTGCAAAGCGGCACGGTGACGACGAATGCGAACGGTATCGCCGCCAAGACGCTGACCGTTGGCCCGCTGAGCGAGGGACAAACCGCGACCGCGACGGCCTGCGTGAATGGAACGACGCAGTGCGTCACATACACCGCGTTCGGTGCGCGACCGGAGTATGCGACGCTGGAAGCAGTCACAGGCAGCGTGCAGAGTTTGGCCGTCAGCGGAACCGCGAATCAGGTCATCTTGCGCGTGCTGGATATGGACGGCAACCCGATGGCCGGCGGCGCGGTCTCGCTCTATGAGGCGATCTACGCCTGGACACAGCCCTGCGGATTGCACGGGCCGTGCGAGCAGGGAGTGCTGCTGGCCACACAAATCGCCACTGGAATATCTGCTCTGGATGGCACAGTCAGCTTCACGCCGGCCTCGCTTCCGGGCGTTGCCACCGATCTGCTCGGCCTGGCCGTTACCGGCAATAACGGCAGCCTGAATCTGGCGATCGAACAACATCCATAGAGCAGTTGACAGCGAACAGTTGACAGTGGACTCATGGTTACCCTTTTCTGACCTTCCCGCGAATTATCTTTGGAATCTTTGCGTTAGCAAGGGGTCTGTTGTCGAGATAATTAACTAAGGATTTTCGAAAATAAATAGCGGGGGTACAGTCACTCCGCGTGCGCGACAGAGGTGCGCCGGAGGACAAGATTTGTCAAGAGGCCGGAGGCGCGGCGCAACAAATGGACGAAAATGCGGCCTTTTTGCCCCCCAAGCGGGCCCTTTGGGGCTGAAAAGCGGCGTTTTTTCGGGGTTAAAGTTTACTGGATAATTAACAGAAAGAAAAATTAACTTGTTGATATCAGGTGCCTTACGTAAAAAACAATGCAAAATTCGGGAGGATTTCCACAGGGGGGGGGTACGGCGCAGGTACGGGAATAGGCAATAGGCCATAAGGACTAGGGAATAGGGCGGCGCGCCCTGCTGTTGCTGCTGAGGATTCCTTTCCATCGCCCATCCTTTCTCAGGGATAGTATGTGGGAGGGGAGGATAATCTTCGGCAAAAGCGCGGAATTAAAAAGATCGAAATGCCGCGAGCCGGGGTTGTTCGTCTCCCAGGTGCCCAAATGCGAGGCACCTGGGGCGCCCGGCCGTCTTCCGGATCACGGCTCATGAATCTACCGGTGTTTGGGTTGTAGTATCTGGCGCGGAGGTAGTAGAGGCTCAAGTCGGAGTCGTATTGTTCGCCGCGATAGAACGATGGACTCCACGAAACTTCTCGTGTTGCACAAATCGCGGCGGTTGTCATAGATGTAGGCCTCGTGTCGTAACGTTATCCCCGGTCCCCAAATGCGAGGGACCGGGGCCACCCTCATCGTGGTTAGGAGCGATCACCGGGATCGTGGCCACCCGCCGCGATGAACGGGCCACAGCCTCTCATGACTCAGGGCTGCTCTTTGCCGCCGATGACCGGGCCACCTGCCGCGCTGGTGCGATTCCCGGTCGGTCCAAGCTGAAAGGTGTAGCCGGAAACCGGGGTGGCCATTGCGGTCAGTCGGTTCAACTGATCGTAGTTGAAAATGGACTGTAATCCGTTGGGATAGGTCGCCGTGGCCACATTGCTGGCCGGGTCGTAAGTGTAGGTCGTCGTATTCTGCCCCGACCCGAGCCATTCACCGACGATAGCATCACATGGGGAATAGGCATCATGTCCCCTAATTTCCCCTAATTTCCCCTAATTTCCGCCTAACATACCAGCCAATCCGCTTGTACGGGTAGCCACCGCACACTGTAGTAACAGTCAACTCCATCCGAGTTTCAGGTTCGTAAACAACTACATCATGTTCATTATCAAACCCGCAGCGTACAGGAAGGCGCGTTGTTGCCAAGTCTCGAACAAACAAAAGGAGCCTGCCGTCTGGAGACCATTGCAGTGGCGTAACGATATGATTATTTGCAAATAGAACAGTTGTTGTATTCCTATTTGAATCGACAACTGAGCACACTTTATCATTGCAGGAAGCTATCCTTCCTTCTTTCCCGTGCATATCGTTTCCATCTTGCTGATAATCACCTTTTGGTGCATTAACGAACTCAATATCAGTTCCTTTCTGCATATCGATAAACTGAAAGGACGGCTCAACCATACTTCCGATAACCGTATGCTGACTCTGCTGCTCATATTGCAGAACACTGATGAGTTGCCGATCTCCGATGAGCGGAAGGTCTTTCTCGTTTGGGAAACGGTAACAATACCAGCATACCTCTGCAGCTAATAACAAGAATGCCGCGACAACTAACAAATAAAACGCGTCTTTGGAAACTTTCACAATAGCCCCCCCCACGTGTTGATTGGAATATATGCTCCACATACACCACCAACGACCTGGATCCAGGTATTACTATTGGGGCCAAGAATTGGATTGTAATTTGGCCAATCACTTGGATGGCTCTGATAGTTTTTCCCCACGCTAACCATGCAATCTGCGATCTTGCAGCTGTTACTCATGTAAACGACCATGCCATCAGATGGAAAACTATCCACAGGTGTCGCCCAGCCGCCCAATTTCCCGTTATAGGGAGGTTTAGCCGGTCCAGCGCTAACCTCGTAACTATTACCGCTTGATGTCGTGACCGATGCTTCACAGTGCTGGGCTCCATACTTCCCAAGATTATATGCCTGAATCGGAACGCATCGCGCCGTGACAGAACATTTTTCCGGCCACGCTGTGCACCCAACAGAATCAGCGTCAGACAAGATACCTAGTACGGTAAAGCTGCCCTGCACGTAGAGCGCTTTCACGGCACATGCGAGATTCTTTAGCGCCAGGATCGTCTGAGGGGCGGATGTTGTTACATATTGTTGCGTGTATTTGTCGTACAGTCTCTGAGTCTTATTAGGCCCAAGATCAATTGTCACAATTGGAAGTAAGTATTCAACCATCGAACTACGCCCTGTAGGATCCATCGCATTCACTGGATCCCCACCCGCATAGTCATACTTGTGCAAGGTCTTCGGATCAGTGGATATGCCATTTTCTGGATCGCGTGAGAGGAACCGTCCTGTGTTTGGGTTGTAGTATCTGGCGCGGAGGTAATAGAGGGCTAGGTCGGAGTCGTATTGTTCGCCGCGATAGAACGATGGCCGCCACGAAACCTCTCGTATTGCGCAAATCGCGGCGGTCGTCATAGGCGTAGACCTCGAATCGTAGTTGTATCCCAGGTGCCCAAAGGCGCGGTCGCCTGGACGGCCAGTCCTCAGTGCTCTCCCGGTGGCAGCTTGCAGCAATCGCCGGCGGCTACCGGCTCGTTGGCGCCGGCGTCGAGGACTACCTTCCACTCGCCGCCAGGCTCTTTGCGCCAGATGGTCATGTAGCGGCCGGTGGTGGTGACGGGATTGCCGTTGGCGTCCTTGCTATGACCCTCGAAGTGGCCCCAGGTGTAGCCCATGTCGCCGGAGGGGCCCATGAGCGCATCGGTCGGGGTCCAGGTGAGCTGATAGACCTTGGGGTCCCAGTTGGCGGATTTGAGGATGGCGACCTTGCCGATGAGCGGCTGCGCGCCGTTGCCGAGGGCGACGCCGTCGTCGGCAAACCAGGAGGCAAAGCCGGCTCCGCCGCGGTCGAGTACATCTTTTGCAAAGCGCGCCTCGAGATCGTAGAGCAGCAGCTTGCCCGGCTTGATGGTGGTGTCGCTCAAGGGATTGGGCGCGGCGGGGGCGCTCGCGTCGGGAAAGGCCAACTGGCTCGGGAGAGCGCAGGGAGAAGCCGCGAGAGCCGCGAAGAGCACGTACGAGGGAATACCCTTGAAGCTGCCAGCCGCGATAGCGTTCACGATTCCAGTTCCTCCCGAACGAGAAAAGATTGATGAGCTTATGGTACAACGATCGGGGCTAGCGGTCAGGGGTGGCAGGGTAGATATCGGCGGATGGCCTTGGAGAACGGCCGCGAGTGAGCACCCGCTGCGCGGGAGTTGGCAAGTTGGCGAGTTGGCGCTTGATGCGCAGGAGTGGGCGAGTTGGCGAGTTCGCGCCGTTCCTACGGGACTGAGAATCTTCTGTTGGATGCTGACCCAGGACTGCGCTGCGCTTGTTTTGGGCTATTCTCCATACTCCCTCCGGGAGTAACTCTCAGGCGGTATATCTTCCGCGTGATAGTGATGGCGGTGGGGAACTGTTCCTGGTCCGGAGCACTGACTCCCGATCTCTGACCTCCGATCATTGACTCATGAACATTGATCTCGCACCTATCCCCATCATTCGCAGTCGTTGAAACCAGAATTCTGTATCATGGAGGTATGCAGATCGAGAGAAGCACTTCCCCTACGATTGCAGCCTTTCGCACGCACGACGGGCGGCTGGAGACGATTGGCACCAAGGTGATGGCCGGCGAACGGCTCAGCTTTGAGGACGGGCTGGCGCTGTACGGCTCGCCGGACGTGCTGGGGGTGGGCTGGCTGGCCAACCATGTGCGCGAGCGGATGCACGGCGACGTAACCTACTTCAACGTGAACCGGCACATCAATCCGACGAATGTGTGCGTGGCCAATTGCCGGCTGTGCGCCTTCGGACGGAAGAAGGGCGATGCTGCCGGGTACACGATGGCGTTGGAAGAGGCCTGGGCAGCGGCGGCGAGCGGCTACTCGGAGGCGGTGACGGAGTTTCACATCGTCGGCGGGCTGCATCCGGATCTGCCTCTGGAATACTTTCTCGACCTGGTGAGCGGGTTGAAGGAGCGATTTCCCAAGGTGCACATCAAGGCCTTCACGATGGTGGAGGTGGCGTTTCTGGCGCGGCGGGCGAAGTTGACCATTGAGGAGACGCTGAAGAAGATGCGCGCGGCCGGGGTGGATTCGATGCCGGGCGGCGGGGCGGAGATCTTTGCGGCCAGGGTGCGGTCGATCATCTGCGACCACAAGATTGACGGCGAGGAGTGGCTCACAACGGCGCGGCTGGCGCACCAGTTGGGTTTCAAGACCAATGCGACGATGCTGTACGGGCATATCGAAAACGACGAAGATCGCGTGGATCATCTGCTGAAGCTGCGCGCGTTGCAGGATGAGACGGGGGGCTTTCAGACCTTTATTCCGCTGGCCTTTCATCCGGAGAATACTGCGCTTGGACACTTGCCGGTGACGACGGGGCTGACCGACATACGGCAGATTGCGGTGAGCCGGCTGCTGCTGGACAACTTTGCGCACATCAAGGCCTATTGGCAGATGCTGACGCCGAAGATTGCGCAGATTGCGCTGCGCTTTGGCGCGGACGACCTGGACGGCACGGTGGTGGAGGAGAAGATCTACCACGACGCGGGAGCGACGACGCCGCAGGGAATGACACGCAAGGAACTCTGCCGGCTGATCAGCGAGGCCGGGCGGAGGCCGGTGGAGCGGGACACGCTCTACAAGGCGGTGACGCGGAGCGAGGCGAGCTTTACGGTGGCGGTGTAGGGCGCGGACTTTGCATTCAACGCTGAAATTGTAAGCGAAGCGAACGCTTACAATGTAAACATATATCAGGGTTTAGGTTCGCGGGACGCGGGGAGAGCGCTGTTTGCGGATAGATAACGAAGGTTTTGCCTGGAAATGACGCGATAATGAGCACTTTTTAACGAACTTTTTGTGCCTGCCGATCATCCAAAGAGTATGAGACTATACAACCTTGCATTCACTGTACTTTGCTTCCTTGCATTCGGCGCCTTGGGATATGCGGATACAGCGCCGTTTGGAGTGGCCAGCGCCTTTAACCTTGTAGCTTTGGGCACGGTCAACGCGCATGGCCAGACGCTGATTGCCGGCAATATTGCCACGCCTTCGGATGTGGAAGGGCGCATTGCGGCGGCCAATCAGGTGTCACAGGCCTCGACGATCGGCGGCAACCTGCGCGGCGATCCGTACGGCTCGCTGGCGAGCGGCTATGCTTTGGTGGCAGCCGGTGGCGTGACGGCCGGCGGAAATCTCAACATTGACGGCGGCGGCAACGTCTATGCGCCGACGAACAACTCCTCCTACAACTGGAACGAGACTCCGAAGGGGTCGGTAATTTCGACGGGCCCATCGCCGGTGAACTTCTCGAGTTTGCGCACATCGCTGGACGCGGAGACGCTCGAACTGGCCACGCTTTCGGCCAACGGCGTGGTGGGCGCGGCGACGCCTCCGGGCGGCAATCCCTCGTGGCTGGTTCTGTCGGGCACGAGCACGACGCTGAATGTTTTTACGCTGACGGCGGCGCAGTTTTCCGACTCCAATAATCCCATCGATATTCAGGTTCCGGTGGGCTCGACGGTGATCATCAACGTGCAGGGCACGAATGTGACGCTGGGCGCGGGCATCTACCTCAACGGCCAGCAGGAGTCGGATAGCAACAACGATGAGAGCAAGATCCTGTTCAACTTTGCGAATGCGACCTCGGTGGCCATCGACGGCCAGTTGGATGGGGCGGTGCTGGCGCCGTTTGCAGTGTTGACCAGCAATAGCCAGATGGGCGGCAACTTTATCGCAGCTGCGATCGGCCTGACGGGCGAGGATCACAACGACGAGTTTGCGGGCACGCTTCCGACGTTCAGCCAGCCGGATCTTGCGCCCGAGCCGGGAACGCTACTGCTGATGGGCAGCGGATTGTTGATGCTGATTGGCCTGCTGCGGTGGCGCGGCCGGAGCGGGCAACTGACTTCGACGATCTGATGGCCGCATTCATCTGTCTCAACCGGTGAAATGAGATCGGCATTCAGAGAGCGCGGCCATGCGTGAGTACGCCCTGAATGAGTGAGTCAATCTCCGCCGGGCTGGTGCGGTGGTTGACGATGGCGGCGCGGATGGCCGTGAGTCCGTTGATGCGCGTCGTCGAGGGCGCGACGATGCCGGACTCCTGCAGAGCGACGACGATGGCTTCGTTGAGGCGGTTGGACGTGGCGGCATCGGGCTCGCGATAGCGAAAGCAGACGATATTCAGCTCGACCGGGGCCATCAATTCAAGCTCGGGTGTGGCGGCGATGCGCTCTTTCAGAGAGCGGGCGAGCGCGCAACAGCGGGAGATCGATGCGCCGATAGCGTCGGTGCCGTAGACCTTGAGTGTGAACCAGACCTTGAGGGCGCGGAAGCCGCGCGAGAGATCGGGGCCGAAGTCGCAGGGCCAGGGGGAGCCGGCGGCCAAGCCGCGCTGGGCGCGTTGCAGATAGGCCGCGGGCAGAGAGAAGGCCTGCATGTGTGCCTCGCCGTCGCGCACCAGAATGAAGCCGGCGTCATAAGGCGCTTGACCCCACTTGTGAAAATCGAATGCAATGGAATTGGCGCGCTCGATGCCGGCGAGCATGGGCGCGAGATCGGGCGCAAGGCGGGCGAGCGCGCCGAAGGCTCCATCGACATGGAACCAGAGATGCTCACGTTCGCAGAGATCGGCGAGCGCGGCGAGATCGTCGACGGCTCCGGTGTTGACCGTGCCCGCGGTGCCGACGACAAGAAAGGGCGTGAAGCCATTGGCGCGATCACGCTGGATGGCCTCGGCGAGCGCCGGAAGATCGATGCGGAAGCGGCTGTCGGTGGGGATCTGGCGCAGGGCGTCGCTGCCCAGGCCGGCGATGTCCATCGCCTTGGGCACGCAGCCGTGGACTGCGCTGGAGGTGTAAGCGGTCAGTCGGCGCGTGTCGGCGGCGACGCCGGTCGAGCGCAGGTCGAAGCCGAGCGCTGAGTCGCGGGCGATCAGGACGGCGATCAGATTGGCCATCGAGGTTCCGGTGACGAACAGACCGGTGGCCGTCTCGGGGAAGGCGAAGATCTCGCGTACCCATTGCGTGACCTGGCGCTCGACCTCGACGGGAATGTGATCGCGTCCGCCGAGGTTGGCGTTGAGCCCGGCGGCGAGCATCTCGGCCAGCATGCCGACCGGCGTGCCTCCGCCGTTGACCCAGCCCATGAAGCCGGGATGCACGTTGCCCTGGGCATAGGGCAGCACATCGCGCATGAACTCGGCGTGGACCTGGGCGAGCTCCTCGGCGGCGTGCGGCGCGGGAGAACGGAAGCGCGCGCGCAGCTCGGCAGGGATGGGCTGCCAGACGGGCCGGTTGCGAATTTCTTCAACGTAGCCGAGGATGTCGTCGAGCATCCGATGGGCCTGCGAGCGAAAGGCGGGCCAATCGGCGGGGTCGAGGGATTGGCCGGTGTGCGCGGGGAGGGCTACGCCAGCTGTGCTTTCCGAATCGGTGATTGATGGCGCTTGCGACATACCTTCTCCATAAAGTTATTTTACGTGCTGAGGGCGGTTCGCATTCCTCGTGCTCATGCAGTATCGCCTTGGGCGCAGTTGCGGGCGTTGGTGCAGTTCCAGAATCGCCGACAATCCACACGGAATTCTCAATTCACTTCCGCATCGGGCTTGGAAACGTGAGTTGGGCTGTAGTCGTCAAACCAGAATCACATCGGTACAGATCAGCGAACACTTGCCGCCTCCACAGGATAATTACTGGGCGACCAGTGGCTCTTTTCGTCGGGTCAGAACGTAGATTTGTCTTATCGCGATATGCCGTTCCAGACAGGGGCTGATTTTTTGACCCTCGACAGTACAGCGGATGGACCTTCCGGGCAATAGTTCAGTCGCGCTCCGATGCGTCGAATCATCAGCGCATCCTCAGGTTTGCATATTCGTTTCTATCTTTATACGATGTACGCATGGCAACCAAACCATCCTCGGCCAGTCCAAGCTCTCTCGTGGAAAGTCTGGCGGAGTTCCGCTTTGAGCTGAGAAAGTTCCTGCATTTCAGCGAAGAGGCCGCTTCAGCAGCCGGTCTGCAACCGCAGCAGCATCAGCTTTTGCTTCAGGTTGCCGGCGCGCGCAAAGGTACGGCAGTGACGATTGCATACGCCGCGAAGCGGCTCAAACTGCGGCATAACAGCGTGGTGGAACTTGTGAACCGCTCAGTGAGCGAAGGCCTTTTGCTGCGCGTGCAGGACGCGGACGATCTGCGGCGGGTATTGCTGCAAATTACCTCAAAAGGCAAGAAGGTGTTGCGAAGACTATCGATCGATCATGCGCGAGAACTTACTGAATTGGCCCCCAAACTGGCATTGGACTTGAAGCGTATCAGTGCGTATGCCAGCGCAAATGCAAGGGAGCGTTCAATCGAAGACTGGGCTTGATTCTTCCGGAAGTCCAGGCTTGATTTACGTTTTTGTTTGGCAATAAAATCTTCAGCCGCTTTTGACACACCTGCGCACATTATGTCTTAATACGATATATGCAGGACTCGATCTACATCGCGGCACTCCCCGTGCCCGCCTCCGAGCCGACGCCTTGTCGCTCGTGTTGTTGTTGACCCTGCGCATTCCCTCACGCAATTGACGATGGCTGCGGCCTGATTTCCCTGCGGGTTTTGCCACGTCATGTTTCAGGCACACAAGACTTAATCCGCAAGTATGTGCCTGCGGCTTTCCATCAATCATCCATTCTGAGCGCAATTGCCATTGAGCGGCATTGTGCGCGCAGGTGTGCGCCGCCAGACAATCCGATCTGATGCACTGATCTCACTTTACTCATCATTCAAATTGCAAACAAGAATCTTCCTATTCCATGCGTCGAGAAGCGTCCGGCCAAGTATCAATTTGCAGGTCGAGAACAACAAAAACCGCACGGAGCATTCCCCTGACCTGTGATAAAAGTCATAGCTCGTTCTCTAACCCTTTCCAGGTCAGAGAACGAGTCAGCCGTACTCGTTCAATAAAACCCATTCCATACGCAACAGGTTTATTTGCGCCGCGCGTGAAATTCCTGCCCAATGGCCGCGATGACTTGAGGGTTCAGTATCTCGACCGCTCGTGGAAAGACAACTGTTTCCTCCACTTGAATATGCTCCTCATAGAGATGCTTTAGCTGTTCTGTATTGGATCGCAACCGCCGATTGTCTTCCGAACTGAGACGGCCAGCCGCAATCCACGCCGTGTAGAGCGCATCCAACGGTGAAGTCGCGCAATGTGGATGGTCGTGACCTCATCGTGGCCCTATCCGTGATTCAAAGCGGAACTCCGCCAGGGGTATCAGCGGCAGATCAGGTTCGTTGTGAGTAGTTGGAACTCCCATAAATACATCGTTACACGATATATATTTCCGCGCAAGCTCCGCTGCCGATCACTTTCGTTTACTCTTGTGACAGGTGAACTCTCGCGGAGAGGAATCTTTCGCCATTCCCTGCGCCCTTCCTGACACAGGAGCGTCTCAATGACCGCTGAATTGATCCATCGACTGCACTTTGCCTTCACCATCACCTTTCACTATCTTTTCCCCCAACTCACCATGGGGCTGGCATTGCTGATCGTGGTGCTCAAGTCGGTGGCACTTAAAACCGGCAGCGAACAGTGGGACCGCGCCGCTCGCTTCTGGGGCCGCATCTTCGCCATCAACTTCGTCTTCGGCGTGGTCACCGGCATTCCGATGGAGTTCGAGTTCGGCACCAACTGGGCGCGCTTCTCGCGCCTCTCTGGCGGCGTCATCGGCCAGCCGCTGGCCATGGAAGGCGTCTTCAGCTTCTTTCTGGAATCGGCATTTTTGGGCCTGTTTCTTTATGGCGAAAATCGAATTTCCAAGCGCATGCATTGGTTTTCAGCCGTGATGGTCTTCGTCGGATCGTGGATTTCGGGCTTCTTTATCATCGTCACCGACGCCTGGATGCAGCACCCGGTGGCCTATGATCGACTTCCCAACGGCCAATTCGAGGTGTTGAGCTTCTGGCAATTGCTGATGAACCCCTGGGGCCTGCTGCAATACGCGCATAATATGACCGGCGCGGTCGTAACCGGTTCCTTCGTGATGGCCGCTACCGGCGCTTTCTATCTGCTTGAAGGCCGGATCGAAAACTACGGCCGCATCTTTCTGAAAGTCGGTGTCATCGCAGGGCTTGTCTCTTCGATCCTCATCATCTTTCCCACCGGCGATCTGCACGGCAAGTACGTTGCCCGCAATCAACCGGCCGCCATCGCCGCAATGGAGGGCCTCTTCCACAGCGAGGCCGGCGCGGGCCTCGTGCTGATGGGACAACCCAATGAAGAGACAGGCCAGATCGACAATCCCATTGTGGTGAACGATATGTTGAGCTTCCTTATCTATGGAACGACCAAGGCAGAGGTGAAAGGGCTCGATCAAATTCCCCACGACCAGTGGCCCACTGCGCTGCCGCTGCTCTACTACGCCTACCACATCATGGCCGGCCTCGGAACCTGGTTTGCGCTGCTGATGATCGTCTCCGCGATTCTGCTTTGGCGCAAGCGACTGTACACGGCGCGCTGGGCCTTGTGGGCGCTGCTGCTCAGCTTTCCGCTGCCATACATCGCCAATACCGCCGGCTGGATGACCGCTGAACTTGGCCGCCAGCCCTGGCTTATCTATGGCCTGATGCGTACCAGCGAGGGCTACTCGAATACCGTCTCGGCCAGCAACGGCCTGTTTACCTTGCTTGGCTTTATGGGGCTGTACCTGCTGCTAGGCATCCTGTTCACTGTGCTGATCTATCGCGAAATCAGCAACGGACCAGAGGCAATTGCCGTCGATACGGCTCGAATTGATTGATGCTCTCCGTCCACGCTGAAGAGATTGAGTAGGAGTTTCGCCATGATGGGTTTTATTTGGTTCTGGCTGGTTGCCGTGATGATCGTCGGCTATGTGGTGCTCGATGGCTTCGATCTCGGCGTGGGTGTGCTTCACCTGTTTCTGGTCCGCAACGAAGCGGAGCGCCGCACCACACTTGCGAGCATTGGCCCGGTTTGGGATGGCAACGAAGTCTGGCTGCTGGCCGGTGGCGGCACGCTCTACTTCGCCTTTCCGCTTCTCTACGCCTCGGCCTTCAGCGGCTTCTATCTGCCGCTGATGATCGTGCTTTGGCTGCTCATCCTGCGTGGCATAAGTATTGAGTTGCGCAACCATGTCGAAGTGGGTGTCTGGCGCGCCCTGCTCGACGGCCTCTTCGGTCTGTCCAGCGCGCTACTCACCATCTTCTTCGGCGCCGCCCTGGCCAACGTGCTGCGCGGCGTTCCGCTGCAAGCCGACGGATACTTCTTTCTGCCTCTGTGGACCAACTGGCAACCCGGCCCGCATCCCGGCATTCTTGACTGGTATACAGTGATCGGCGGCCTTGTCGCTCTCATTGCGCTTACGCTCCACGGCGCTCTTTGGCTCTCCATCAAGACCTCCGGAGAACTGGAAGACCGCGCTCACCGCATCGTTACTCCACTCTGGATTGCGCTCGTGACGCTCACCATGGTTAGTCTCGCCGCCACCATTGTTGTGCGCCCGGCCAGTCTGAACAATTACTTCAATTACCCATTCACGCTCGTCGTTCCCGCCGGAGTCATCGCTTCCATGGCTGGCATCTGGCTCTTTAATCGCAAGGCCCAGCCGGTCAAAGCATTTCTGTCATCGTGCCTCTATCTGTTCTTCATGCTGGCCGGAGCCTGCTGGGGACTCTATCCAACACTGCTTCCCGCCACCACCGGCGCTGCCAACGACATCACCCTCAGCCGCGCCCTTTCCGGTCCGCACACACTCGCCGCCGGCCTGGTCTGGTGGGGCTTCGGCATGATACTGGCTATCGGTTACATTGTCTTCGTTTACGCCAAGTTTCGTGGCAAAGTCGATCTGCACGCGAACGGACACTGAGCTTTTGGAGAAATGCATTTGAACGGTAGGGCGAAGCTTTAATATCGGTTTCCACTATAAACATTCTTGTATATTCGCCGCCGGAGATCAACTATAAACTAACCTCTCTTCCATGATATGTAAGTTTCAAGCAAGCGTTTTGCCTGTAAGAACCATATTGCCAAGAACAACTGGGGAGAATATAGGCGAGCCGAAACTAAGAAATCTATAACAAGCAGATATTCAAAAGATCTGTAATGGTAAACTCCGATGTAGCCAGAATGAGATCTGGAATGCTGCAAAATCGCCAATGCGCTCGTTGAGCGTCTGAGAGGCGCAGTCCCAGTGTCCTGAGTCTGAAGTTGATTGCAGAAGTCAGTTGGCAAAGACGCAGGTTCTTCGACTCACCACCCCCAAACTGAAAAGCGTTTGGGGCCCCTTTCGCTCAGAATGACAACAGTCCTATTGTCAGAAGAATCGGAGACAGGACTCCAGTTTCCGTGCGGTGAACCCACTAACCAAGAAAGTCACTATCGGGATAGCGATCAGAAGTGCATAGGATTGCCGTTCGTGCTACACTGTATTTGCGCTCAGTGATTTGGCCGCGCGTTGCGGCTAGCCCCTCCGAGAGACGTTTGCATCGATTGCAAACCGGCGCATGAATCAGAATTCATGCGGGAGCGTGGGCCATCCGGCAATGTGCCGTCTGGCGATTGATGTAGCGTGTGGCAGCTCCGGGCCAGAGCATTCTCCTCTTGAATGCCGGGCCAGTCTTAGATTCGACTTGTCGGTTCTCCCTTACGCAAAATTGGTGCAGGCTTGAGTACTCCGATGAGTGCGCGCGCCTCTTTGTCCGCCTCCGATGCAGGTTGCAAGCTACGCTTGCGGCTCCGGAAGCCATAGGAAACGACTGTATTTTGACAACAAAATTCTCTGAATTCACTCTTTCGCCCGCCTTGATGGCGCGGCTTGACGCAAACAAATTTGAAATACCTACACCGGTTCAGTCCGACTGCATTCCTCCCGCGCTGCTAGGGCGCGACGTGCTGGCCACGGCGCAGACCGGGACCGGCAAGACGCTGGGCTTCCTGATTCCCATCGTGGAGATGCTGCAGAAGGCGTGCGCCAAGGGACCGGCGGCGCATGCACTGATCCTGCTGCCGACGCGCGAACTGGCGATGCAGGTGGAGCAGGCCTTCCTCAAGATCCGCTCAAGCTCGGAACAGAATGTGGCCCTGGTGGTGGGCGGGCTGGCGGAGCGCTCGCAACTGGATGCGATCCGGCGCGGCGCGCGGCTGATTGTGGCTACGCCCGGACGGCTGGAGGATTACATCAAGCGCCGTCTGGTGCGACTGGACCAGGTGAAGATTCTGGTGCTGGATGAAGTGGACCGGATGTTGGATATGGGCTTTCAGCCGGCGATTGCGCGGATTGCCTCCGAGCTGCCGCAGGTGCGACAGACGCTGTGCTACTCGGCGACGCTGGAGGGCGCGGTGAAGGATGTGGCGCGCAAGTACTTGAACGATCCGGTGAGGGTAGAGATCGGCTCGGTGCTGAAGCCGGCGGAGAACGTCGAGCTGCGCACCTTTGAAGTGGAGCAGGACAAGAAGCAGGAGTTGTTGGAGCACCTGCTGGGCGCCGAGACGGGCAGCTTTCTGGTCTTTGTGCGCACCAAGCATGGGGCCGACCGCGTGGCGCGCCGGCTGACCCGCGCGGGCCACTCCGCGACACAGATTCACGGCGACCGCTCGCAGGCGCAGAGGAATCAGGCGCTCAGGAGCTTCAGCGAGGGGCGTCACCGCGTGCTGGTGGCGACGGATGTGGCGGCGCGCGGCATCGACGTGGCCAATGTGGCGCACGTGATCAACTACGATCTGCCGAAGATGGCCGAGGACTTTGTGCATCGCGTGGGCCGGACCGGCCGCGCCTCAGCGCATGGCGTGGCTTCGACATTTGCCGGACCGGCGGAGCGCAACGATCTGCGCAAGATTGAACGGACTCTGGCGATCTCAATGAAGCGCTTTCGGGTGCGTTCGGCGGAACCGGCGAAGGCTGCCTGAGCACCTGCGGCGGGCAGCCATTGGCTGCTCGCTCGCAAGAGTTTCATGGTTCCTCAGGTCCGAAAAACCGGATCAGGGAAGCGCGCCTCCGAGGTTGAAAATGCCCCGGCTCTCAAGACGAGAGCTGGGGCGTTTTCTTTTCTACGGAATCTTCGATTTTCCTCTTGCAATTCCTGCAACTAATTGCGGGAAGCCGTGTTCTATAATCGACGGGCGAGAGAATGGCCTGTCTGGCGGCATTCCAGGACGAGGGTTTCTGAGCGGGCAAGCCGGGCAATTTCTTTGCAAGGACCCTGTCGCGAGGGTCGGAATCGGGGCAGCGCAATGTCGAAGCGGCTTTTGTTGGTAGCATTCATCGCAGGATTGGCGGGGTATTCCGCGCAGGCCGTCTCACAGCAGGCAGGTGGTTGCTCACTGACCGCGCCGGAGATGACCATCCATCGCGCCAACATCTTCAGCGCGCAGCAGGAGCAGTGGCTGGGCGACGCCGAGGCCGAAGGCGTGGAGCCGCACTATCCTCTGCTGCCTGTGGACAAAAGCGCGTACCTGACAAAGGTGGGCGAGAAGCTGCTGGCGCAATTGCCTCCCACGACGATCCATTACCGCTTTCGCGTCTTCGAATCGAATGAACTGACCAGCTTTTCGCTGGCCGGCGGACACGTGTATGTGAGCCGCAAGCTGGTGCTGGATGCGCGCAATGAGGATGAGCTGGCCGGCGTGCTGGCGCACGAGATCGGCACCATCTCCATTCACCATACGGCCACCGTGTACACGCGGGCGATGGACAAGCTGCTGGGCGTGAAAACGCTGGGCGGCGAGGCCGATGTGCGCGACAAATTCCAGAAGCTGCTGAATGTTCCGCGGGATATCTTGCAGTACAAATGGAATCCGACGCTGAGCATCAAGGATATGGAAGATGATGCGCTCGAGGCCGACCAGGTGGGCTATTACGCGTTTGTGAAGGCGGGCTACTCACCGGCTTCGTATGCCGCGATTCTGGACCGCGCCACGATGAACTCCGGCTACAAGGGCAACATCTTTACCGATGCACTGGACCTGACGACGAATGTGAGCATGCGGGTGCGCGCGGCGGAGAAGATGAACAAATCGCTGCCGGCCTCGTGCGGCGGTGTCCAGCCGCGGGATCGCGCGGAGTTCAAGGCCTTTCAGGCGTATCTGAACCGGCAGCGGGTGAATCCGCTGGTGGCGCCGACCCAGGGATTGAAGGCGATCGAACTGGATCCGCCGATGAGCCCGGCACTTGAAAATGTGCGCCTGAGCCCGGACGGCAAGTACCTGCTGGCGCAGGATGAGTTGCGAATCCACGTGCTGAGCCGGCAGCCGCTGAAGGTGCTCTATTCGATCAACGCGCCGAATGCCCGAATGGCGCAGTTTACGCCTGACTCGGCCGATCTGGTTTTTTATTACTCCGGCCTGCGTTTTGAAGAATGGAAGGCGGCGACGGGCGAGCGCGAGCAGGTGCACGATATCGCCGACTACGCGGGCTGCCTGCAGGATAGCCTCTCGCCCGACGGAAAATACTTTGCCTGCTTCAGCCGCAACTTTGATCGCCATGAGCGGCTGAACGGCGGCGTCAGCTACGGATGGCTGAAGCTGAGCGAGCTGGGCACGGGCAGGATGGTCTACGAGGACAAAAACTTCTATCTGCCCAATTTCCGCTCGCAGGCTCCGACCATTGCCGTGCGCGCCGTGACTGAGCCGCGCCAGGCCTCGGTGGCCTGGAGCCAAGATGGGCGCTACTTTGCTGCCGCCAGCGGAACAGCGGCGGTGGGCGTCGACCTGAAGAGCGGCGAGAAGTTGAAGCTGGGCGGCGAGCTTGAGCACCTCTACGAGAGCCGCATGGCCTTTGTCGACTCAGACAAGCTGGCCTACGAGTGCGATTGGGGCTACAAGGAGGGCGGACCGCGCGACACCTTCAAGAGCTGCTACAGCACATTTCCCGAGGGCAGTCCGCAGAATACATTCACGTTGGGCCGGACGTGGCTGGCCGGAGTGACGGAGGGTCACCGGCTGCTGACCGGACCGGCGAACGACGCGGCGGCGGTGCTCTTCGATCCGGCAACGGGCGAGAAGGGCCAGTCCTTCAAGCTCGATCCGGTAGATATGGCCGCGGGATTGGTGGCTGCCGAGGCCGAGCGGGGCGGAGTCAGCGTGGGTCCGGTGGGCGGCGAGATGGAGACGATCGCGCTGCCGGTGACGCCGCTTCCCTCGCTGGAGACGGCGCGCTTCAGCGCCGACGGGCGGTTCCTGGCGATCTCGGATCGCGCGCGTGGCGCTGTCTGGGATTTGAGCACCGGCAAACAGGTTTCGCTCAGCGGTCCCTTCCGCCATGCGCAGTTCGATGGCGAGGACAAGCTGGAGGCGCGGATTGCGAGCCATGAGTTCAAGCCGGCGCGGGACCCGTTGATCGACCGGCGTACGGGCAAGGTGGCGCCCACACTGAGCATCGTCGCTGAGCAGATTCAGTATGGCAGCGTGCTGGTGCGCTACAAGCCTCTGGAAAAAGATCAGGAGCTTTACTTCAATGTGGCGATTGAGGCGGAGGACGCGGCGAGCGGCGCGCATCTTTGGAGGCGGCAGTTCACCTTCGATCCGCCGATGCTGCTGGACACTGACGGCGACCAGCTTCTGCTGCTGATGGACCGGCGCAGCCGGACGGGCGGCGATGAGGTGGACCGCAACAGGAAGATCACCGTGCGCACGAGCGACATGACCAAGGAGTTTTTGGAGAGCGGCGCGGTGATCGAAATCATCTCGCGGCGCACCGGACAGCCGGAGCGGATGGTGCTGGCGCCGGAGATGGCTGGAGGGCGCAGTGCGGCGCTCTATGGAGACCTGCTGGCGGTGCGCGGCAACAGCAACAATACGGTGGTCTACCGGACGACGGACGGCGCGCGGCTGTTCTCCTTTGCGGGGCGCGCGCTTGAGGGCGATGCCGGGCTGGGGCTGATCGCGGCCAGCAACGAGCCGCAGGATGTGACGATCTACGAGGCGGCCAGCGGCAAGGAGTTGAGGCACGTGACGCTGGACAACAATGTGCTGGCGGCGCGCTTCATTCCGGCGACGAAACAATTGCTGGTGCTGACGGCTACCGAGCGGGTTTATACGCTGGATCTGCCGGCGGCTCAGGAGACGAGCGCGGCGAAGTAGGCGGGAAGGGAGTTCGATAGCGCCGCACTCGCGACGCGTCGACAGGGCACGTTATTGATCCGGCAAGAAAACAGTAACATTCTTTCCCATCCATTCCCGCAAGAAACGCGGGAATGGATGGGCACCCCTACAGTATTTTGTTGCCGGATCAATAGGTCCGAATCGGGAAGTGGCCTGTACCAAAGCGGAACGAGAGAATGGTTGGCCTCATCGTGGCAGGATTGCTGCGTTGGGGCCTTTGCATTCTCTGCAAAAAGGTGAGATTCAAAGTGGAAGTCTCCGTTGAATCTTACCTTTCCTCGTTCCATTCTTCTCCGTATCCATTTGAATCGGCGCGCCCGAAGGCTGTACCTCAAGTTGAAGCTCATCTAACCGATATAGGAGTTGGGTGCTGCTGTGCCGGGGCTGTCATCCTGGCCGGGCGGATGAGTGGATGCGATGGATGAGCTGACGAGGGAATTCCTGATTGAGAGCCAGGAAGGGTTGGACCGTATGGAGCGGTGCATGACCGACCTGGAGGAGCGTCCGCAGGATGCGGAACTGATCGGCGACATTTTTCGTTCCGTGCATACGATCAAGGGAACGACGGGCTTTCTGGGCTTCAAGCGGCTGGAGAAGCTGGCGCACGCGGGTGAGAACCTGCTTGGACTGTTGCGCGAGAACAAGCTGACGGCCAACCGGGAGATCATCACCGGATTGCTGCAACTGCTGGATGGGCTGCGCTCGATTCTCAAGACGATCGAGGCGGAAGATGCAGAGGGCACGGGCGATGACGAAGTTTTGATTGGCCGCCTGGAGGAGTTGCAGCTGCCGGCGCAGGCCGCAGCCAAGCATCCGGCTCATGCCAAAGCCGGCGCCACCGCTCACGCCGGCGCTCGCGCCGCCGCGCCGCCGACGGAGATTAAACCAACGCAGCCTGCCGCTCCCGCGCCCGAGCCGCCTGAGCTGCCAGCCGCGCTCGTACCTTCCGCGGAGCCTGAGCCCGCCGCCGCCAAGGCGCCCGCCGAGGCAGAGGGCGAGGCCGTGCGGCAGCGCACGCCGATCGCCGGCAGCGCCGCCGAGAGCACGTTGCGCGTCGATGTGACGCTGCTGAACCGGATGATGAATCTGGTGGGCGAGCTGGTGCTGACGCGCAACCAGGTCTTGCAGGCGACCTCGGCCGATCCGAATATGACGATGCTCTCGCGGCGGCTGGATATGGTGACGGCCGACCTGCGCGAGAGCGTGATGAAGGCCCGGATGCAGCCGGTCTCGAATATCTTTTCCAAGATGCCGCGGATTGTGCGCGATCTGTCGCAATCGCTGGGGCGCAGGGTGCGCTTGCAGGTGGAGGGCCAGGATACAGAGCTGGACAAGAGCCTGCTGGAGGCGATCAAAGACCCGCTGACGCACGCGGTCAGGAATTCATTGGATCACGGCATTGAGTCGCCGGAGGTGCGCCAGGCGGCGGGCAAGAATCCAGAGGGGACGCTGAAGCTGCGCGCGGCGCAAGAGGGCAGCCACGTCATCATCGAGGTCTCGGATGACGGCGCGGGCATCGCCGTGGAAAAGGTGCGCCAGAAGGCGATCGAGCGGGGTCTGATTACGGCCGAGCGCGCCGCGCACCTGGCGGAGCGCGAGCTGCTGCAGTTGATCTTTCTTCCGGGATTTTCAACAGCGGCGGCGGTGACGAATGTGAGCGGCCGCGGCGTGGGCATGGACGTGGTGCGGACCAATGTGGAGAAGATCGGCGGCAAGGTGGAGATCGACTCGCGCTCAGGCAAGGGCACGACGCTCAGATTGCGCATTCCGCTGACCTTGGCCATTATTCCGGCGCTGATTGTGCGCAGCATCAACCAGAGCTTTGCCCTGCCGCAGGGAGCGCTCTCGGAGCTGGTGCATATTCCCCCGGAAGAGGCGGCGGGGGCGATCGAATGGATTGAGAATGCGCCGCTCTATCGGCTGCGCGGACAACTGCTGCCGCTGGTCTTTCTGGATCGCCTGCTGATGCCCAACACGGAGCACAAGATGACGACCGAGCGTGACAACTTTATCGCCGTGCTGGACCCGGATGGACGCCGCTTCGGCCTGGTGGTGGACGGACTGGCCGATCCGGAGGAGATCGTCGTCAAGCCGCTCTCGGCGGTGCTGAAGGGCATCGGACTCTTCTCCGGCGCAACGGTGCTGGGCAACGCCGATCTGGCGTTGATTCTGGATCCGGGATCGATCGCGATGAAGGCCGGAGTGTCGATGCGCGAGGAGGAAGTTGCACTGGGCGCGGAGAGCGAATTGGAGGCGGATGCGATCAAGAGCCTGGAATATCTGCTGGTGGAGGCGGCCGGGCGGCAGGCGGCGGTTCCGCTGACGGAGGTGCTGCGCATCGAGCAGATACCGCTGTCGCGCATCGAGTATATCGGCTACCGTCCGGTGCTGAACTTCGAGGGGCAGCTGCTGCCGGTGGAGGATTCGGGCGGCGTGCTGGCCGCGGTCGAGGGCAATCCCAACGCGCAGATCATTGTGGTGGTCTGCCGCGAGGGCAATCGTCATGTGGGCATCGCGGTGTCGCACGTGCTGGATGTAGCGGCGGGCGGCGACCTGTTCGAGGCCGGCACGACGCAGCGCACCGGCGGCGTGACGTTGCTGAAGAACCGGGTGACCGGCGTGGTTGACCTGGGCGGCGTGGCTCCGCTGCCCGCCACGGAGACGGCGCAGACAGAGTGGAGCCAGAGCGCGGGGAGTGTGGCATGAGCACAGCGGCAGCGGCAGTGACGGCAAGTGCAGGAGCGATCGGCAAGGACAAGTCGGCGGCGGCAACGATGGTCGAGGTCTGCACGGTGCGCCTGGGAAGCACGACCTTCGGCGTGCCGATCACGCACATCCTGGAGATTGTGGGCTCGGCGCGGCCGCAGCCGGTGCCGCTGGCGCCGGTCTTTGTGGGCGGGCTGGTGCATTATCGCGGCGACGTGCTGACGACGGTAAGCCTGCGCCAGTTGCTGGATATGCCGCCCAAGGAGGGCAGGCAGGATCTTCTGGTGCTGGAGTGCGCTGGTGGCATCTTCGGTCTGCTGGTGGATTTGGTGGGCGAGGTATTGACGGTTCCCTCCTCGGACTACGAGCCCAATCCATCCACCTTGGATGAGCGGCGGAGGGCTTTGTTTGCGGGCACGTACAAGCTGAAAGAAAATCTGCTGGTGATGCTGGACCCGGAGCAACTGGACCCGATGCGGCTGAGCGCGGCTCGGGCGGCATAGGGAGAAACGAAAACGAAACAGGAGGTGACCATGCGAGCTCTGATTGTCGACGATTCCCGCTTTGTGAGGGGATATCTGCGCGGCCTGCTCGAAGAGAAGGGAATCGAGTGCGAGGAGGCAGGCGACGGCCAGGCCGGCATGGACCAGATGAACGCGGGCCTGAGCTTCGATCTGGCGCTGATCGATTGGAATATGCCGGTGATGAATGGGCTGGAGATGCTCAAGCAGATGCGTACCGAGGGGTTCAGCGACGTCAAGGTGATGATGGTGACCACCGAGGCGGAGAACGACTTTATTCTGCGCGCGCTGGATGCCGGCGCCGACGAGTATCTGATGAAGCCCTTCGACGACGAAGCGCTGACGGAAAAGCTGGCGATGCTGGGACTGGTGGAGGCCTGAGCGATGAATCCAGTCCGCCGCACGCGGATATTGATTGTGGACGACTCTGCCGTGATGCGGAGCCTGCTGCGCTCGGTGGTTTGCTCCGAGGCGGGCCTGGAGGTGGCAGGCACGGCGGGCGATGGCGAGACGGCGCTGAGCGCGATTGAAAGCCTGCGCCCCGACCTGGTGCTGCTGGATGTGGAGATGCCGGTGATGGATGGATTGGTCACGCTGAAAAAGCTGCGCGCGCGGGGTCAGAAGATGCCGGTTATCATGTGCAGTTCGCTGACGCAGCGCGGGGCGAAGGTGACGATCGAGGCCCTGGCCAGCGGCGCCTCCGATTATGTGGCCAAGCCCAGCGGGCAATCCAACCGCGAGCAGGCCACGCGCGCGCTGGCCCAGGAGTTGATTCCAAAAATTCAAGCGCTGACCAGCCAGACGCAGGCGAATCCGCCCGCCTCCGTGCGCGCTCCGCTGATCCTTCCCATGGCGCCTCCATTCAAGGCGCAACCAATTTCCTCAGTCCCGGTGGCGCTGGCGATCGGCGTCTCCACCGGCGGGCCGGCAGCGCTGGATATTCTGCTTCCCGCGCTGCCCGGGAGTTATCCGCTGCCGGTGCTGATTGTGCAGCATATGCCGGAGCTGTTCACCAAGCTCTTTGCCGAGCGTCTGAATGGGCGCTGCGCCATGCGCGTGCACGAGGCCTGCGAGGGCGAGCCGGTGCAGGCAGGAACGATCTATATCGCCAAAGGCAACTGGCATCTGGAGGTACTGGCCGGTGCGCGACCCGGCACTCCGCATACGCTGCACCTGACGCAAGGAGCTCCGGAAAACCACTGCCGCCCTGCCGTCGATGTACTCTTCCGCTCGGTGGCCGCGGTCTACGGCTCCGGCTCGCTGGCATTGGTGCTGACAGGCATGGGTTCGGATGGAATGCTGGGCAGCCGGGTGATTCGCGAGCACGGAGGCACCGTACTGGCTCAGGACCAGGCATCGAGCACCGTGTGGGGGATGCCCGGCGCGGTTGCCAATGCGGGGCTGGCGCAGAAGATATTGCCCTTGCCCGCTGTTGCCCAGGAGCTGATTCGGCTTGCGGGACAGCGACGCGCGGAAGCTCACGAGCTTCGGGAAGTGGTGGTCTAGCCATGCAAAGCTCCGTCAGCATCGACTACGGCTATCTTCGCCAGCTTGTCTTCGGGCTCTCGCAAAATGTTCTCGATCCGTCGCGCGATTATCTCTTTGATACCCGTCTGACGAAGATTCTGCGCAACCAGGGCATGAGCCATCTGGAAGAGCTTGTCCATCACCTGAAGCTCCGGAAGGACCCGCTGCTGGAACGCTCGATCGCCGAAGCGATGACGATCAATGAGACCAGCTTCTTCCGCGACAGCCGTCCCTTTGAACTGCTGCGCACTGAGCTGCTGCCCAAGATTATCGAGTCGCGCCGCTACCTGCGCAGCCTTCGCTTCTGGAGTGCGGCCTGCTCGACCGGGCAGGAGGCTTACAGCATCGCGATGCTGCTGATCGAGCACTTTCCTCTGCTGGCCGGATGGAATATTCGAATCGAGGGCACCGACATCTGCACCGAGGTGGTGGAGAAGGCCCAGGCCGGCTGTTATCACCGCATCGAGATGAACCGCGGCCTGCCCGCCCGCAACGTCGTCCGCTACTTCGATCATGTGGGAGAGGATTGGACCGTCAAGCCGGAGCTGCGCAAGATGTGCAACTTCCGCACGGCTAACCTCTGCGCAACGCCGCTGCCCTTCAATCGCAGCGACGATCGCTTTGATGTGATCTTCCTGCGCAATGTGATGCTTTACTTCTCGCAGGAGAGCCGCAAGACGCTGCTGGCCGGCATTCACAAGGTGCTGGCGCCGGATGGCATTCTCTTCCTGGGCTCGAGCGAGCAGCCGGCCGATCCTACGATCTGGACACCGGTGCTGGCCGGCGGCACCTGCCACTTCCGGCCACGGCAGCCGAGCTAGGTCGGATGCATGGCGGACAAGACCGATGCCCGAGTCCCACTGTGCCCGGCGTCACCCCGGTGAGCGAATTCCATCCACTAAAATTGATGTGAGGAGAATTGATCAATGGCCCGTAAAGCACTGATTGCCGCCAACTGGAAGATGTACAAGACGCCCGCCGAAGCCAAGGCCTTCGTCGATGCCTTTTTGCCGCTGGTCGCCGCGCACACGCGTGACGAGATTGCGCTGTTTCCCTCGCCGGTGCTGCTGCCGACGGTGATTGCCGCCGCCAAGGGAAGCAATGTCCTGGTGGGCGCGCAGAATATTCACTTTGCCGAGGAGGGCGCCTACACCGGCGAGACCTCGCTGAACCAGCTCCAGGCCGTGGGCGGAACGCATACGCTGATCGGCCACTCGGAGCGCCGGCAGTACTTTGCCGAGACCGACGAGATCGTCAATAAGAAACTTCACGCCGCGCTCAAGCATGGCGTCGTCCCGGTTGTTTGCGTGGGCGAAGTGCTCTCCGAGCGCGAGGCGGGCAAGACGGCCGTCGTGTTGAAGACGCAGATTACGGGAGCTCTGGCCGGTGTGACGTCCGAGGCCGCAAAGCCGATCGTGATTGCCTACGAGCCGGTTTGGGCGATTGGCACCGGCAAGACCGCGACCCCGGAGATGGCCGTCGAGGCGCACAAGATTATCCGCGCCGAGGTGGCCAAGCTGCTGGGTACGGCAGTGGCTGCGGCTGTTCGCATTCTCTACGGCGGCTCGGTGAAGCCCGACAACGCGACGGCTCTGATTGGCGAGGAAGAGATCGACGGCGCATTGGTGGGCGGAGCAAGCCTGAAGCCGGATTCCTTCGAGAAGATCGTCAAGTACTGAACGTAAGTGGCGGGTCTCTCAGCTCCGATTATACGGAGCTGAGAGGCGAACTTTCTCTTCAGGCTCGGAGCTTGTCCTTGAAGCGATTCGCTACCCATGGGGGCAGGGAATCGCTGGATGATTGCGGGTCGCGGTATACTTGTATTTCTATGGCGACCGAGAAAACCTTTTATCTTGAGACCTTCGGCTGCCAGATGAATGCCCATGACTCGGAAAAGGTCATTGGCACATTGCAGCACGAGGGCTACCGCCAGGTCGAACGGGAAGAGGATGCCGGCCTGATCCTCTACAACACCTGCTCGATCCGCGACAAAGCCGAGCAGAAGGTCTTTCACCGCCTGGACGAATACAAGCGGCAGCACCGGGAGGGCAAGCGCTTTGCCGTGCTGGGTTGCGTGGCGCAGCAGGAGGGCGAGCGGATCTTCGAGCGAGCGCCGTACGTCTCGCTGGTCTCCGGCTCTGCCTCCTACCGCAAACTGCCGGAGATGCTCGTCCGTCTGGAGGCAGGCGAGACGCGCATCACGGGCCTGGACGACCGGCAGACCGACGAGACATTCGAGACCGAGTTTACCGCTCGCCAGAACCCCTATCGCGGCTACATCACCATCGTCGAGGGATGCGACAAGTTCTGCGCATACTGCGTGGTACCGTATACGCGCGGACGTGAGCGCAGCCGTACGTCGGACTCGGTGCTGGTGGAGGCCGGGCGCATCGCCGACCAGGGCTATACGGAGATTCAACTGCTGGGCCAGAATGTGAACAGCTACCGCGACCCGCAGGGCAAGCGCAGCTTTGCCGAACTGCTGGGGGCCGTGGGCGAGGTTGCGGGCATCCGCCGCGTGCGCTTTACCACCAGCCACCCGCGCGACTTTACCCGCGAGATCGTCGAAGCGATCGACGCCGTGCCGACGCTCTGCGATCACGTGCATCTGCCGGTGCAATCCGGCTCGACGCGGATTCTGCGCGCGATGAACCGCGAGTATAGCCGCGAGGATTATCTGGAACGCATCGGATGGATCAAGGCGGCGCGCCGGAAGATCTCGATCTCGACCGATATTATCGTCGGCTTTCCCGGCGAAAGCGCCGAGGATCTGATCGAGACGATGGACCTTTTGGCTGAAGTCGAGTACGATTGCGTCTTCGGATTCAAGTACTCCGGTCGGCCCAATACGCCGGCTCTGACGATGATTGATTCGATTGCGGAGGCGGAGAAAGCTCGTCGGCTTCAAGCAGTGCTTGATCGCCAGCGCGAGATCCAAAGAGTGAATTACGCCAAGCATTTGGGAGAGATTGTTGAAGTAATGGTGGAAGGCGCGAATCCGGCGCGAGGACAGGTGATCGGGCGCAGCAGCCAGAACAAGCCGGTCAACTTTACCGTTGCTCAAGCGATTGCCCCGGCACCGGGTAGCTACGCGCAGGTGAGGATTACCGCGACGCACCCCAACAGCCTGGTGGGCGAAGCGATCTAAGATGAAAGCAGAGGCAGGGGAGGAAAGCCATGGACGTTGAAGTACGGATTCGCGGACTGACGCTGGACCCGGCGACCAGTATGCCCATTGTCGTGCTCAAGGACGTTGCCTCGGAGACGGTGATGCCGATATGGGTGGGAATCTTTGAGGCTAACGCCATTGCGCTGGAGATCGAGAAGGTTGCCGTGCCGCGGCCGATGACGCACGACCTGGCCAAGAATCTGATGCGCCACTTGAATGCCAGCCTGGAACGTATTGTGATCTCAGAGCTTAGGGACGATACGTTCTTTGCGGTTTTGTGGCTGCGGCAGGGGGATGAACCTCTGGCCATCGACGCGCGACCTTCGGACGCCATCGCCCTGGCGCTGCGTGCCGACTGCCCGATCTATGTCACCGAAGAGGTGATGCAGGCGGCGAAGCTGAACACTTCAGGCCCGGCGGAGGGGCAGGCTGCCGAGCAGTTGCGCGGCTGGCTGGAAGGACTGAACGACGAGGATCTGGGTCGCTACAAGATGTAGCCTTGGAGATTGGATGAGTGTGATGGATTGCGCGAGCATTGAGGATGTCCGCGCGGAGATCGACCGCATCGACCGCGGCATAGTTGCGCTGCTGGCCGAGCGCGAAGGGTACGTCCGGCAGGTTGTGCGCTTCAAGCAGACGGCGGAAGAGGTGAAGGCGCCGCAACGCGCGGAGCAGGTGATTGCCAAAGTGACGGCTCTGGCCAGTGAGTTGGGCGCTGATCCGGCAGTTACAGAGCGAGTCTACCGGGCGATGATTGCCGGCTTTATCGAGGCTGAACTGGCCGATCTGGCAGCCCGGCAACAGAGCGCGACAAAAAAAGTCTAATTTCCTCACCAGCCTACTTTCCCAGCATGCGGTTTTGATGTCACAATGGATTATCAATCCATTTTCAATCCGCTTTCGTGCGAGAGGAGTACTTAAAGATGGCAAGTGTGGCTGTATCTGTGCTTGATTCTGTGAAGGCGCTGGTGGCGGGGCCGCTGGTGCATGCCAATATGACGGTTGCGGAGCTGGTGGAAACCTCGCTGAAGCGCGGCGAGGGGCACCTGGCGGCCAACGGGGCGCTGGTGGCCGTGACCGGAGCGCGCACCGGACGCAGTCCCAAAGACAAGTTCACCGTGGACGACGCGGTGACGCACGAGGTTGTCGATTGGGGCAAGGTCAACAAGCCTTTTGCACCGGCGAAGTTTGATGCGCTTCTGGAGCGCGTCATTGAGCACCTGAAGGGCCGTGAGCTTTTTGCTCAGGATCTGTACTGCGGCGCCGATCCGGCCTATCGGCTGCAGATCCGCGTGGTCAGCGAGTATGCCTGGCACGCGCTTTTTGTCCGCGATCTCTTCGTCCGTCCGGAGGCCGCCGACTTGGCCAAGCATCATGCGGAGTTCATCGTCGTGGCAGCGCCTGAGTTCGAGGCTGTGCCGGAGCGCGATGGAACCAACTCCAAGGCATTCATCCTGGCGGATTTCACGCGCAAGATCGTTCTGATCGGCGGCACCAAGTATGCCGGCGAGATGAAGAAGTCGATCTTCGGCGCGATGAACTTTATCGTTCCCGACAAGGATGTGCTGCCGATGCACTGCTCGGCGAACGTGGGCGCGGATGGCGTTACAGCGCTTTTCTTCGGCCTCTCTGGCACGGGCAAGACGACGCTCTCGGCCGACCCTGCCCGCCGCTTGATCGGCGATGACGAGCACGGTTGGGGTTCGAACGGGGTCTTCAACTTCGAGGGCGGCTGCTATGCCAAGTGCGTGGACCTGACCGAGGAGAAGGAGCCGCAGATCTTCCGCGCGATCCGCTTCGGATCGGTGCTGGAGAATGTGATCCTGGATGCGGCGCGCAAGCCCGATTACTTCAACATCTCGCTTACGGAAAACACCCGTGCGGCCTATCCGGTGGACTTCATCGAGGGCGCGGTGATTCCCGGCGTCGGCGGGCATCCGAAGAACGTGCTCTTTCTGGCGGCCGATGCCTTCGGCGTGCTGCCTCCAATCGCGAAGCTGACGCCCGATCAGGCGATGTACCACTTCCTCTCCGGCTACACGGCGAAGCTGGCCGGCACCGAGGCGGGCGTCAAGGATCCAGAGCCGGAGTTTTCGGCCTGCTTTGGCGCGCCCTTCCTGCCGCTGGCGCCGCGCGTTTATGCGGAGATGCTGGGCAAGCGCCTGACGCAGCATAAGGCCTCCTGCTGGCTGGTGAACACCGGTTGGTCCGGCGGCAAGTTCGGCGTGGGCAAGCGCATGAGCCTGAAGATCACCCGCGCGCTGGTCAATGCCGCTCTTGACGGCCGCCTGGAGAAGGTGGAGTTTGTCACCGAACCGGCCTTTGGGCTGAGCATTCCGGTCAGCTGCCCGGATGTTCCGGCGGAGATTCTCAATCCGCGCAACGCCTGGACGGACAAGGCTGCTTACGACAAGACGGCGGCTGATCTGGCGGGGCGCTTCGAGGCGAACTTCAAGCAGTTCGACGCCTCCGAAGCGATTCGCGCGGCGGGGCCCAAGGCGAAGTAAGAAGGTCCAAGGCAATCAAGGGGCTTCGATCAGGCTGAAAGGCCGGTCGAAGCCCTTTTTTATGGGTGGAAACTGAGGTCAGGATTGGTCTTCCAGCCGTCGGATTAGCCTTGCCGGCTCTCTTGAATTGCTTATCGCTGCCGATAAAATCCCTTGATGCTGACGATGCGTACGCAAGAGCAGTTCGAGAGGTGGGGTGATCCGCGCGAAGGACGCCCGAGGGCGCATCGCCCGGCGATCCGTATGGCCTATCCGGATTCTCCGATGATTCATTGCATACGATGGAATCATAACGAATTTATTTCCAGCCATTTACGACAGATCTCCAACGCTGAAAACAAGGCAGGTGCATGAGGATGAAGATTCATCTAACCGTGTGCTCATTCTCCCGGAGGTTGACCGGAGGATCCGAATCCGGTCGAAGGTCGCGGCTTTACCTAACGCTTGTTGGGAGCGCTCTGCTTGCGTTCATCGGAGTTCTTCCTGGCTGGGGACAGAGTCCCAACCTGACACAGAAGAGCCTTGAAGACCTGATGAATATCCGCGTGACCTCGGTCTCGAAGAAGGCGCAGAAGACTTCGGAGACAGCGGCGGCCGTCTTTGTCATCTCGACGGAGGAGATTCGCCGTTCCGGCGCGTTCAATATTCCCGACCTGCTGCGCATGGTTCCCGGCCTGGACGTAGCCCAGATCGACGGCAGTCAATGGGCGATCAGCGCGCGCGGCTTCAATGGGCAATACTCGAACAAGCTGCTGGTGCTGATTGATGGCCGAACGGTGTACACCCCGGTCTTTGTCGGCGTCTTCTGGGATTCCCAGAATGTCCCACTCGACAGCATCGAGCGCATTGAGGTCATTCGCGGTCCGGGCGCGGCTGTGTGGGGATCGAATGCCGTGAATGGTGTGATCAACATCATCACCAAAAGCGCCGGGGAGACGCAGGGCGGCGCTATTGAAGGCGGCGCGGGCAACGACGGTGAGGGGCCCGATGCGATTCGCTATGGAGGCAAGGCGCGCGGACTAGGGGCCTATCGCGTCTCCGCGGAAGGCTTTCACAACAACAGCCTGCTCACCCCAGCCGGCCTCAACGGACAGGATGACTGGCGGCTGATTCATGGCGGCTTCCGCACCGACAGCACACTCTCCTCGAAGGACTCCTTCACGACCGAGGGAGAGCTCTCTCAAGGCAATGCGGGAGAGCTATCCACTGTTCCCGTCTCTCTGGCGCCGCCGGAGACTGAAACTCTTGCACTGCGCAATCGAAGCACGGATTGGAATATGTTTGCGCGGTGGAATCGGACGATGTCGCCACGTTCGGAGACCTCGCTACAGGTCTATTTCGACCGCACGACTCGCGGCGATTCCACGTACGGCGAGGGACTGAACACCTTCGACATCGACTTTCAGCATCATGTCGCCTGGGGAGGGCGGCAAGACATCGTCTGGGGGCTCGGCTACCGGGTGAGCGCGAATGGAACAAGCCCGACGCTGCGCATCTCTTTCACGCCGCAAAACAGGCTGACGCAACTGTTCAGCGTCTATGCGCAGGATGAGATCACTTTGCTGCCGGATCGCCTGCGGATGAGCGTAGGGGCGCGGCTGGAGCACAACGGTTATACCGGAAGCGACCTGGAACCCACTGTGCGGCTGGCTTGGAGCCCGAACGGCAAGAATATGCTTTGGAGCGCGGTCACCGGCGCGGTGCGCACGCCCGCCCGGAGCGATCGAGATATCCGGGTGAATTACGCAGCCCTCGCGGGGAATAGCTCGACCGGCTACCTGCCGATATTGATCAGCTTCTTCGGGAATCCAAAAGAGAAGGATGAGCGGCTCACGGCCTTCGAGGCTGGCTTCCGGAATACAGTGAGCGGCAGCTTGTCGCTGGATACGACGATCTTCTACAACCGCTATCGCGATCTGGAATCGTCGGAGCCCGAGGCCGAGAGCCCCGAGACAACTCCGGCTCCCATCCATCTGCTGATACCGACGATGGAAGGCAACGGAGTTTACGGAGAGACACACGGCATTGAAGTCTTTGCAAACTGGAAGGCAGCGAGCCATTGGACACTAAGCCCCGGCTATGCGTATTTCGCCATGCACCTGCATCGCTTCTCGGGCAGTCTGGACACGACTACCGCCCAAGGAACCGAAGGCAGCACACCGGACCAGCAAGCGCAGTTGCGTTCCAGCGTCAGCCTGCCGTGGAAGCTGCAATGGAATGCGTCGGCGGCTTTTGTCAATCGCCTGCCCGCGCTGTCGATCCCCTCCTATACCAGGCTTGACACCGGCTTGACCTGGAGTGCCGGCGAGCGAGTGTCCATCACTGCGGTGGGGCAAAACCTTTTCAGCGACCGTCACGTGGAATTCTCCGGGGAGAATACAACCGTACAGCCGAGCTTGATGCGCCGCGCCGCATACGCAAAGATCATCTGGAGTTTTTGAGAGGAGCGGCTTCTGAAGAGAGCAGCCAACAATCCGGCGAGGGAAACACGATTCGAGCGGGGCTTCGGTCACGCTCGTCTTCTCGTGTTTCTCTGCCTGATACTGCTCGGGTCTGGTGAGTGGCGGCCTGTGCGCGCACAGACTGACGATGAGTATCGCATCAAAGCAGCTTTTCTCTTTCACTTTGCCCAGTTTATCGAGTGGCCAAGCGGCGTATTGAACGCGAAGGATTCAACCCTGAACCTCTGCATCTCCGACGACGAGCCGAGGCTCAAGGAGGTGCAAGGCACCATCGAGGGCAAGCGAATCGGTATGCGCGTACTTCATGTCAGGCCGATCAATCCGTCCGAGGAGCTTCAGGGCTGCAACATGATCTTCTTCGGCAGCGATCAGGCACCGCGCCAGGCCGCGATTCTGCGGCGGTTGCGCGGCCAGCCGGTGTTGACGGTGGGCGAATCCGCTGACTTTCTTTCAGACGGCGGGATGATTCGCTTCCACATCGAGGAGAGCAAGATCCGCTTCGACATCAACCTCGGCGCCTCCGATAGCGCACATCTGAAAATCAGCTTCCAGTTGCTGCTGCTGGCATCAGTCGTGATGCGCGGCAACGGTAGCGGAGCGGGGAGGTGATGCCGTGCATATAAGGAACTTGTCCATCCGTCTCAAATTGGCTCTGCTGATCCTCACCTCCAGCGGAATTGCCGTCTTCTTCGCTTCATCCGGCTTTACGGTCTACGAGAGCCAAAGCTATCGCGCGAGCGCGGTGCGCGAACTGACGGCTCTGGCCGACACGCTGGGCGCCAACACGGCGGCCTCGCTGGCCTTCAACGATCAGGCAACGGCCAAGGCCATGCTGGGCGCATTGCAGACCGAACCGCATCTTCTTGCCGCATACCTTTACGATTTTCAAGGTCATGTCTTTGCCGAGTACCGCAGTCAGGGCAGCCCCACCAATCTCATTCTTTCTGTGCGGCGTCCCGATGGCGCCTCCTTCGACCGCGATACACTCACGCTGTTTCGCGGCGTCTACCTGAATGGCGAGCGCACGGGAACGATTGCCCTGGTCTACGACCTACGCGACTTCCGCTCCCTGGTCCTCGAATACGCGAAGATCGCGATTCTTGTTCTATTTCTCTCCGTTGTTGCTTCGTTCCTGTTTTCTCTGCGGCTGGCGCGCTTTATCGGCGATCCGCTGGTAAAACTGGCCGCGGTTGCCCGCCATATCTCGACGGAAAAAGATTACTCGATCCGCGCGCAGTTCGGCTCGGGCGGCGAAACCGGTCTGCTGGTCGACTCCTTCAACGAGATGCTGACGCAGATCGAGTCGCGCGAAAGCGCGCTGAAAGACGCGTTGCGCTCTCTGGAAGAGAGCGAAGAGCGCTATGCTCTGGCCGCGCGGGGGGCAAACGACGGCCTCTGGGACTGGAATCTGGTGAGCGGAGAGATCTACTTTTCGCCCCGCTGGAATCATATGCTGGGCAACGCCGAAAGTGAACAATGGGCCGACCCGGATGAGTGGTTCAAACGCATTCACGACGACGATCGCGAGCGCGTTCGCGCGGAGATTGCCGCGCACTGCGCGAACAAGACGCCGGAGTTTGTGAGCGAATACCGGATGCGCCACAACTCCGGCGGCTATGTCTGGATGCTGAGCCGCGGCATCGCCATCCGGGATGAGTCCGGCAAGCCGATCCGCATGGCCGGCTCGCAGACCGATGTGACGGAAGGCAAGATTGCCGACCCGCTGACGCGCATCCCCAACCGCCTCTATTTCCTCGACCGCCTGGAAGCGGCCATCGAGAGCTCAAAATGCCATGGCGCGCATTTTGCCGTCTTGTTTATCGATCTCGATCATTTCAAGCTGGTCAACGACAGCCTGGGGCACGCCGCCGGCGATGAACTGCTGATCGACGTAGCGGGACGGTTGCGCGCCAGCATCCGCTCCAATGCCCGCCAGAGCGGTCCCGTGCAATCGGTTGTGGCGCGGATCGGAGGCGATGAGTTTGCCATCCTGCTTGGCCATATCGAACATGAAAGCGATGCCTCGACAGTCGCCTCGCGCGTGCTCGAACGCCTGAATGAACCGTTTCATATCGAGGGCCGCCGTATGTTTGTCTCGGCCAGCATCGGTATAGCTCTCGGCTCTTCCGGCAACACTCCTGAAGACCTGCTGCGCAATGCCGACACGGCAATGTATCACGCCAAGTCCAACGGCAAGGCGCGCTTTGAATTCTTCAGCGACGGATTGCGCGCGCAGGCCATTACCCGTTTCGAGACCGAAACCGGACTGCGCAAAGCCATCGACGAGAATCAACTGGTGGTTTATTATCAGCCGATTGTCTCGCTGGCCAATCACTGCATCTGCGGCTATGAGGCGCTGGTTCGCTGGAATCATCCCGAGCGCGGACTCGTCGCCCCGGGCGAGTTTATCCCCATCGCCGAGGAGAGCGATCTGATCCTTCTGCTGGGCCGCTGGGTTCTGCGCGAAGCCTGCCGGCAGATGGCCGAATGGCAGTTGCAGAATCCCGCCGAGCCACCGCTTGTGATCAGCGTCAACGTCTCCGCCCGGCAGTTGAGCGATCCCCGGCTGGTGGAGGATGTCGAGTTGGCGCTGGCCGAAAGCGGCCTTCGACACGAGTCCCTCGCCCTGGAGATGACGGAAAGCTCGATCATGGGCGATGCCGAGCAGACGCTCGATGCGCTGAACAGACTCAAGAGGATGAACATCCGGCTGGAGATCGACGACTTCGGCACGGGCTATTCCTCGCTGAGTTACCTCCAGAGGCTGCCCTTCGACATACTGAAGATCGATCGCTCCTTCGTGAATGAACTGGGTGTCGGAGACGGCAGCCGGAGTATCGTAAAGGCGATCCTGGAATTGGGACACTCCTTCGGGATGGAGGTGATTGCCGAAGGAGTCGAGACCGACCTGCAATTGATTAGCTTGCGCCAACTAGGCTGCATTTACATTCAGGGTTACCTTTTCTCACGGCCTCTGGATGCCGATGCCGCCAACCGGTTCTATCGCAAGAGCCGGGAAACAGGCCTGACGCTCCGAACCTGACGGGAAGTCCGGAGCGGTTCTTCAACATCTATGCCTATATTTGCTTAACTTACTATCGCAGCAGCTCTTCGAGCGTGGCGCTCAGGTCCGTTTTATCGTCGCGGTACTTCACGATCACCGGCGCGTATAGGCTGAGGCCCCACTCCCGGCTGCGTTCATGGCCTTTGCCGGCAGCGACCGGGCGGGAACCGGGCACAACCACCGCATTGTCAGGAATGATCAGAGGCCTCTCGGCGCTCGAACGCAGGATCTCGCCATTGATTAGATCGAAGACTGGAGTGCCGCGCGTGAGGATGGTTCCAGCGGCGATGACCGCGCCCTTGCGGACGATTGTGCCTTCGTAGATGCCGCAGTTGCCGCCCACCAGCACGTCGTCCTCGATGACCACCGGGCTGGCGTTGACCGGCTCCAGCACGCCGCCGATCTGCGCCGCGGCGCTCAAGTGAACGCGGCGGCCAACCTGCGCGCAGGAGCCCACCAGCGCGTGCGAATCCACCATCGTGCCCTCGTCCACCCAGGCGCCTGCATTGATGTACATCGGCGGCATACAGACGACGCCGCGGGCCACATACGCTCCGGAGCGCACCGAAGAGCCGCCGGGGACCACGCGCACGCCATCCTCGGCGGCGAAATGGCGCATGGGAAAGGTGCTCTTGTCCACGAATGAGAAGCCGGCGGCGGAAGAGCTCTCGAGCACGCCCAGGCGAAAGCCGAGCAGGATGCCCTGTTTGACCCAGGCGTTGACCCGCCATCCGGTCGGCGAGGCTGGGTCGGGAGAGGCGGCGCGCACCTCACCGCTCTCCAGAGCCGCTCGCAGCAGCTGAAAGATGCGCATGGCGGAGTCGTCGCCGATGGCGGCTGCTCCGGCGGCGAAGTGGCGCTCGACGGCATTTTGCAGTTGTGTGATGGTCATTGCACTTTGAGTGTATCAACAGAGAGGGAGCAAGGAACAGGGAATAGGGAATAGGGAAGAGGCGCTGAACACTGCGGCATTCCGAACGCGAGGGCGCGCTCCGGTGCAGCGGGATAGGCGCGGCAGCCTCAGGCGACCATAGCCGGGGGCGTCTTTGAGCGAAGCTGCCCGTTCAAACGAACCGGCTGCAGCCGAAAGGAGTTTTTGCCTTCCGGGATCATCGCCAGCGGGATCGACGCGCGATCCGTTTTTGTATGCAGATGCCGGGATTCCAGCCAGGCGCAGAGCCGGGGATCGAAGATCTCAGGCTCGCCCAGCCAGAAGTCCGGCTTGAGGCCGCACTGAATCTGGAGATGGTCCAGTTGCAGCTCAATGCTGGAAATCTGCTTGGGAAAATAGCGCCGGACATTGTTCATGCCAACATGCAGCCCGGTAACTCCGCGACCCTTGCTTTGTGTTTTGACCACCATAGGAACCTGCCTATCAACGCTGGATGTGGTTAGTCTAGGGAAACCAGGTCAAGGGAAGCCGAAGGAGGCGCAGGAAAATCTTGTTGCCCTTCCGCGTTTGAACCTTGCGCTCCGGAAGGCCAATTAGGGAAGATGGTGCGCCTCATTTTTCTCGCTGTCAATGCGTATTTCGTCCTGGTTTTCCACAGGGCCTTCCCATCTCCATTCTTACCCGGGGCGTCACAAGGAAATGATGAAGAAAGCAATAAATACAGATGAAAACCGTCAGGCGGCGGTTCGGATCAATGCGCGCAGCGGCTTGTTCTCCAGCCCTCCGGCCCGCGCAGAAGCTCGATCTTGCCGGCGAACAGTTGCGCATTGTCGATCAGACGGATGGAGTCGGGCTGAAATACGAACAGATCGCTGCGGCGGATGAGCGGGCGGATGAGAGTGCCCAGATGGAATCGCTCGCAGTAGGCCTTGACGATTGCGGTGCGGCGAGCCGGATCGTTCACCATGCTTGCGGCCCCGTCCATCTGCACGCCGAGAATCTCTCTCCAGTTGGCGGTATTGCGGTAGACGGCGGCTGCGGCGCGTGGCCGGCCGAGCAGATTCCGGCTATGCCGGCTGCTCTTCGAGGAGAGCCAGTAGAGGGCCAGCTCTTCGTCGGCGATGTAAAAGACAGGCGCCAGGCAGGCTTCACCGTCGTCGCCGGTGGTGGCCAGCGAGAGGGTTGTCTCGTCGCCGAGCAGAGCCCTGACCCGCGCGAGAATTTCCTGGCTCTCGTTCATCCTCTTCTTCTGCATCGACTGGCGCTTCTTCTAGGCTACGCAAACGATCGCTTGTTTACAATGCCGGATGCATGCTCACTGGAAATGCGGAAGAGGCAGCCCGGTGAACTGGGCTGCCTCTTCCGCTTCAGGCGAAGCTGCCGATTGGCGCTTTACGGAAGAGTGTAACGGAGAGAGGTGAAGACCATATTCTCGATGCCTTTGGCGCCGATGCCGGGAGTTCCCGCGCCCGACCAGGCCTCGCGCACCAGGTAACCGTACTGGAAGCCCTGGCGCAGGCGGCCGCGATCGCCTCTGTAGATGTCGAACCAGTAGCCGCCCGCCAACTCCTGCACGTCGCGGTTTTGCGCGCCACAGGAGGGGCCGGGGTAGAAGCCGGTTGAACTGCCGTTATAGCCGGGATTGGCGTTGACGTTGCAGGTGGAGTTGTTCAGCAGCGGCGACCCATAACCTACGGCAGCGGCCGCCGGTGCGGCCCAATGACCGCCCCATGCGCCGGTTGCATCCTGCGCGGCGCTGGGCGCGGCCAGAGAGGTGCCACCGGTTGAGGCTGTGCGGCTGGCATAATCACCGCCGTAGTATGTCACGAGAACCAGGCGCGGCTGGACGGTGTACTCGGCTGTGAGCAGACCGCTGAGATTGTGAATCGGCTCAAAACGACCGGATGCGTTGGTGGTAACGTCGGCGAGATTTGTAGCACCGTAGCGGCCCACGCCAGGACCGTAGAGGCCTTTGGCGCCGAGACTCAATTTGCCGGAGAGCAGCGGAATGCGCGCGCTCGCACCCAGGCCACCGAGGGCGATGCGGCTGGTGATTGCGCCGGTCGTGGTCAAAGCCGGAGCCACGGGGTTGCAGCCGGGAGTGGCCTTGAGACAGTCTACGTCGTAGTATCCGCCATAGAGGTTGCTGTTGGTGGTTTCACCCGGATAAACCGTCTCATGGGCAAAGCGGGAGATGCCAAAGATCTCATAGTGACCAATGCCGGGATCGAAGGCAGCCTTGACCAGCAGGTCGGGAGCCTCGTTGAATGAGATATTGGCCAGATTGGTGCAGGAATTCACTGTCTTATACACCGGAACCGCGACGTTATAGCCATTCGAATCCAGCTCGTTTGTGTAATTCACGATGGAGGTTGACGGCGAGCAGGAACTGATGGCGGCATTGAAAGCGCCGGCATTCAGGCCGGCGCTTCCCAGCACGGCGTAGGGCGTGTTTCCGGCCAGAGAGGCGGCATAGACGGCCTGCGGATTTTCAACCGCGATGGCGACAGCCGCTTTACTGAAGCTTTTGACCACGCGCAAGGCATATTGGCGCGTCCACACGAAGCCTGGCATATAGTTGGGATCACCGGTCATCGGAACGGGAACGTCTGCCGCTGGGCTGGTGATGCCCTTTTTATTTTCGGTGGCGAGAGACCACAACTGGCCCACGGTAATGGAGAGATGGCTATTGGTCTCGGCCTGCGCATAGAGCAGCCGCTGACGCAAGAGATAGCTGTTGGATTGATTGTTGCTGGAGGATGTGCCCACGCCGATGAAGTCGGCTTCGTAGTATCCGCGGATCGTTCCCCAGTTTACTTTTCCTTCCGCCATCAGAGTGAAGCGCGATGCGCTGGCCGAGCCATAGAACTCGCTGAGCGAGTACGAGTCTGCGTGTTCGAAGGGAATCGCGCTGAAGGCAGTGGCGATATCTCCTCCGGTTGCGTGCGGGCGGAATACGGTGTCGCCTTCCAGAAAACCGCCCGGGGTCAAGGTGATGCCTTTGTAATGCAGCGCCACGGGATTCTCGATGGACTTCTTAATTTTGCTGGTATCATCCGTGACGGTGGCGGCCAAAGTATCCTGGCTGCCCTTGAGGCCGGTGACGGAGGATTGCAGCGTGGCGACGGCGCTGGTGTTGTCGGTAACCGCCTGCTGTTGCGCCTCGGCAGCGGCCTGCGCCTTGGCGGCTGCGGCCTGGGCAGCGGCTGCCGTTTGCTGGGCCGACTTCAACTCCGCATCCTTCTCGGCCATTGCCGCCTTGAGGCTTTCAATCTGACTTGCTTGCCTCTCCATTTCCAGGCGAAGCGCCTGAATTTGATCTTCCACGGAGGGCTTGGACGGCGTTTTGACCTTCGCAACATCCACGGCTGAATTGGATGGAGCCTTGCTGGTTGCAACCTGCTTCTTCGCCGACGGATTCGCCGGGCTGGATTGCCCATTACAAGCAGTAATACTCACTGTCATCAAGGCCACGGCGGCAATGCTGCGCATGATTTGCATAGGTCTTGCCCTTCTTTTCGAGATTCATTTGCGATGCAAAGGCGCGAACGGTCCAAGACGCTGTGCGCACGCCGACCCCATCAAGCAGTCGGAGCAGAGATGCGAAGAAGTCGCGATCTAACTTCAGCCATTTGAAGGAGTTTTACTGATTCTATACGAATGATTTCAATTCCAGATGATAGGCTTTCGGATATATTTTTGTATGCTTCCCGTGCCGGATAATCTACTTCCCGAAATAGCAGAAGAGGCAGCCCGGTAAGTTGGGCTGCCTCTTCTGGTGTTGCTCGATCCGCTGTAGAGGTTAAGGCAGGTAGTAGCGGAAGCTGGTCCAGAACATATTGTCGATGCCCTTGGCGCCGATACCACTGGCGCCCGACCAGCCCTCGCGAACCGCATAGCCGTACTGGACACCCTGGCGCAGGCGTCCCTTGTCGCCCTTGTAGATGTCCCACCAGTAGCCGCCGGTGAACTCCTGCACGTCACGGGTTTGCGCGCCGCAGGAGCCGCCGCCGGCGTAACCGGTGGAGGCGCCGCCGTTGTATCCGGGGGCGGCCGTCGAGGTGCAGCCGGAGTTGCTCAGCAGCCGCGAGCCGTAACCGACGGCAGCCGCGGTGGGTGCCTTCCATGTTGCGCCCCAGGCTGCGCCTGCGGCTGCCAGGTCGACTGCCGTGGGGGTAGTGGTGCAGACAAAGGTGTGGGCGGATGCCGCGGTCGCCAGGCTGGGGCAGAAGATGGCTGAAGGCGCTGAGCCCAGCGTGGTGGCGGTTGGCGTGGCATAGTCGTCACGTCCGGCATAGTCGCCGCCGTAGTTCAGGTAGAGGGTCAAGTGAGCGGTTGGCGTGGCTTCCACCGTCAGCAGTCCGCTGAGGTTGTGGATGGGGCGAAGCTGACCGAGAGCATTGGCGGTTACGTCGGCCAGAGTGGAGTCGCCATAGCGTCCCACGCCGGGGCCGTAGAGGGCCTTTGCGCCAACGGTGAGCTTGTCCTTGATGACCGGAACGCGGGCGCTGCCGCCGAAGCCGCCCACCTTGAGGCTGTTGTTGTAGAAGCCGGTTGTGGTGAGGGCAGGAGCGGCCAGAACAGTGGTGGGAGCCGAGGCTGCAATCGTGGCCGATTGCGTGGCGGCTACATCGGTGTTGCCGCCGTAGAGGTTGCTGTTGGTGGTCTCTCCGGGATAGATGGTTTCATGAGCGAAGCCGCCGATGCCGAAGATTTCATAGTGTCCGAAGCCCGGATCGAAGGCGGCCTTGGCCAGGATGTCGGGAGCCTGATTGAAGGAGATTGTGGCGATATCGGCGCAACCGTTGACGGTCTTGTAGACGGGAACAGCGACGTCGATGGTGTTGCCGGCCGAATCAATCTCCGTCTGGTTGGTGTAGTTCACGATGGAGGTCGAGGGTGAGCAGGTGCTGACGGCGGCGTTGTAGTTGCCGCCGTTGGTTCCAGCGCTGCCCAGCACTGCGTAGGGCTCGTTGCCGGCCAGCGAGGCGGTGTAGAGTAACTGCGGATTTTCCACCGAGATGCCGAAGGCCGCGTGAGCGGAGCTCTTCACGACGCGGAAGCCGTACTGACGGGTCCAGACGAAGCCCGGAACGTAATTCGGGTCGATGGTGAGCGGCGTCAAAGTGTCGCTGGGCGCGCTGGAGATGCCCTTCTTACCTTCAGTGGCCAGGGACCAGAACTGGCCGCCGGCAATCGTCCAGTTGCTGTTGGTCTTGGCCTCGGCGTAGAGGATGCGCTGGCGCAAAACATAGCTGTTGGACTGGTTGTTGTTGGAGGTGATGCCGGTGCCGAGGAAGTCAGCCTCGTAGTAGCCGCGCAATGTGCCCCAGCTGGTCTTGCCCTCGGCCAGCAGCGAGATGCGCGACTGGCGCGCCGAGCCGAAGAACTCGCTCAACTTGTAGTTGTCCGATCCCTCGTAGGGAATCGAGCTGAAGGCGGTGGGAATGTCGCCGCCGGTGGCCTTGGTGCGGTAAACCGTTTCACCCGCCAGAAAGCCGCCCGGCGTCAGGGTGATGCCCTTATAACGTATCGCCGCCGGAGCCTCGAAGTCCTTCCTGACCTTGGCCGTCTCGTCGGAGACGGTGGTGGCCAGCGAAGCCTGGTTGCCCTTGAGATCGGTGACGGTCGATTGCAGCGCGTTCACGGCGGCCGAGTTGTCGGTGACCGCCTGCTGCTGAGCGTCGGCAGCGGCCTGCGCCTTGGCGGCTGCGGCCTGGGCAGCGGCGGCAGCTTCCTGCGCCTGCTTCAACTGCAAATCCTTATCGGCCAGGGTTCCTTTGAGGTCGTTGATCTGGCCCTCAAGATCGTGGCGCAGCGCCTGAATCTGATCCTCGACGGAGGGCGCGGCAGCGGCTTTGGTCTTGGCTACCTGCGTTTTGCTTGCAATATGCTTCTTGGCCGGCGGATTGGCGCTCGTGTTCTGTCCGTGGGCAGAAACAATACAGACTGCCAGCATGGCCGCGGCAGCAATTCTGAGTCTGAATTTCATGGGGCCTCTCATTGTCCTTTCAAATCGGTTTGAATCCTGGCTGCGCACGACGCGTTGAATCGATCGCAGCTGATTTCCGAGTACCGGAGATTCTCATCATGAAGCCGAATTCTGTTCAGCCGGCAATCGGTATGCAGTCAGAAGACTGGATAATCACACGAGTGAATGCGGAGTTATCCAACCTCTTCCGATTCAAGAGTCGCAGAATAATATGAATATTTGACGAATTCACGCAATATTCACAATGAGCACGGTGGCGGATTCCGGAGTGGGAAGGTCTTCGTAAGTCTGCTATTCATTGGATATACACAGAGTGAATTACCCATGCCGGAAGGGGACAAGGCGAAATAAGTCCACAGTTATGACTTATAGATTCGCTCTCATTGCGCGGATAAATCGTGGCCGGAGCTGAGCAGATTGGCCAATAGACGATAACTCCCGGGAACTAACTCGGGCAGTTGGCGATAGAGCGCATAAGCGAGATAGATATAAGTCCCTTTGCCGGGATGAGCGACCAGCAGGCCGCCGCGCTGCGGAGCCTGACCGGGGTCGGCGGTTTCGGTGAGGGCAGTGTAGCCCGCATCCCAGTGGTCAAGGAAGGAGTGGCCGCGCTCCTCGACCCAGCCGTCGAAGTCGGCGGTGGAGATGGCGTTCGGCCAACTAAGCAGGGGATGCGCTGGGTCGAGCAGCTTGACCGGCGCCGTTTCATCCACCACGCGCTCCGGCGAGCGGCCCATCGAGAGCGGCAGCGGGGCAGGGAAGTCGGCGCTCTGATATTGGACGATCAGCGTTCCTCCGCTGTGGACAAACTCCTCGATGCGCGGCTGCGCCGCAGTGAGTTCGGGACGAACCGAGTAAGCGCGAATGCCGATGACGATCACATTCCAGGCCGAGAGATCGCCCTTGGTCAATTCAGCCGCCGAGAGCAGATGGGGCGTGACGCCCAGGCCTTCAATGGCCTCTGGAACGCGGTCGCCGGTGCCCATCACGTAGCCGATGCGCAGCCCCGGCGCGAGCTTCACGTCGATCTTGCGCGTTTTCAATTGCGCGAGCTTGTACTGGTTGTAGGGGCGCAGTCCGGGGTAGCCGATGCTCTGCCAGCCGGTCGTATATTCGTGCCCGCCGAAGTGCGCGATGGCTTGAATCGTGTAGGCGCCTGTGGTTGCGCCGTCGGTGGTAACGGAAAAGAGCAGCGGCTCCGTGTCGCCGGCTGCATCCAGGTGGAAGCGCGCCTCTGCCGGTTGCGCCTTCCATCCGGCGGGCAGATCGAGCGTAACCGTGCCCTCGGCGGCGGCTTGCGCGTGAACGGTGACGCGCACGGGCAGAGCGCTGCCGTCGAGCGGGAGCAGGCGCGCCTCCGGCTCCATTCGCAGGCCGATGGCGGGCGTGACGACCAGCGGCTCATAGACGCCGCCCACGCCGGAAACGCGCTGCATGGTTTGCACGACAGTATCGATGCGGATGGGCAGGTCTAGTCCTTCGAAGGTGAACACGGCCCATGCGGTCAGTGGCCAGGGCGCGAAGGAGCGGAGGCGATACTCGGGATGAGTCAGGTCGTAGTAAGGCTGCTCGATGGATGGACGAGTGAAGTAGGGCTGGGTTGGTTCTGCGTTGTCGGGAGCGGAAACCTGAAAGATCAGATCACCGACCGCGTCAGGCGCATTAATAATTGGCGAAATACAAATGCTTCTCCATGGCTTGCCGCCTTGGCTTTCAAACCCTACGTTTCGAAAGTAAGTCATTGCCTTCATATGCGCAAAGTGAACCCTAACCAGAAATACTTCTCCTGGTTCGACGTTGCGCTGGGTTTCTTCTGGCGAGTTGCCTTTTGGCGAAACGCTGTTCTCTGGGGATTTCTCGTAGGTGGTGAAGGCGATCAGGTCGAGGCCGAGAAGGTTCTTAAGCGCGGATTGAAACTGCTCTTGCTTTTCGCTCAACTCACCAAACATTCCAGCTGCAAAATCAATTTCACTTACGGATTCGGAAGAATATCTGAGTTGGATCGTCTTGCGATAAAGAATAGCCAAGCGATGTGCCGCTTCAATCGAGTCGATATCTCTCCGATCCTTTTCGAAACGCTTCAGGCCGTCATCGATCTCACTCAAACCATCGAGAAGAAAGGTGGGCGGATGATTTCCAGCAATATGCGTAATGCCAGAGACGCTGGTGTCGATATTGACCTTGCTGTTATGGAAGAGGTCGTCGTTGGTTGAGGCCGTTCCAGGCTTGGCCGCCGCCTCTGGCGCAACCGCCCAGAGATGATAGCTGGTCGTCGCCGGACCACTGAGCGCCGGGTTTGCGCCGCTGTTCTGCGACCTCTGCTGGCCCCAGCCTTCGCGGGCGATCTGCGCGTAGCTAAGGCCAAGCACCGGATCTCGTTCGCCCACTTGAATCGTCACATTGGCAGAAAGAGCGCCCTCGGTCCACTCGCCGGTCACATAGTTCTTGAAGCGCGCCGGGGCCCATTGGCCGGTGGCGTAGTCGAAGATCTTTCCGTCGGTGATGGGCGCAAAGGGGACCATCGAGTAGACGGCGAGCGGCTGCCAGGGCTGAACCCCATACTCCTTGAACTGATCGGGAAAGACGGTTGGATCGGCGGCGGCCTTGAAGGCCTCCTGCGCGATCTCGCCGGAGACCTGGTGGTGTCCGTGGCCGTCGCTTACCCCGCCGACAAAGGTGGAGACGATCACCTGCGGACGCTCGCGGCGCACGGCCAGCACGGCGTCGTAGAGGACGCGTTCATGGCTCCACTTGGCGAAGGATTCTTCCTGAGTTTTGGAAAAGCCGAAGTCCGCCTCGGTGCCCCAGAGCTGCTTGACGCCGTAATACTCGTCGGCGCGCAGCAGTTCATTGGTGCGGATCAGGCCCAGCGCGTCGTCGGCGTCGGCGCTCATGGCGTTCTGTCCGCCCTCGCCGCGGTTGAGCGTCAGCAAGGTCACGCGCGCACCCATGCCGCGCGAGAGGTAAGTCAACAGCGCGCCATCCTCGTCGTCGGGATGGGCGACGATCATCAGTACGCTGGCGGTGGTGGAGAGGCGCCGGAGCGATTGCTCGAGAGCCGCCGCGCCGCGGTCTTCGGGCAGCGGCTGGGCATTCTCGTCCGGCTCGGGCAAGGGCAGGGAAGCGAGCGCAGCGGGCGCGGCCGGCTGGTTTGCCTGCCTTGAGGGCGGCTGAGCGGCCAGGCGAATGGAAAGAGCGCCTGCCAGCATCAGGCCTGCAAAGGCCGCGCCCACTACTGCTTGTTTTTGCTTATCGGCGAGAAACATCTTCTCGTCAGTGTACAATCCGGGGAGCGAAAGTACTTTATGTCATTTGCCTCCTCTCCATCCGTGGACCCTCTCGAACGCCGCATCGGCCTGCGCTCGGCTGTCGCACTGAATATGCTGGAGATGATTGGCGTGGGGCCGTTCATCACGCTGCCGCTGGTGATTGCCGCGGCGGGAGTCAAGCTCTCGATCTGGGCATGGGTGCTGGGCGGAGTGATCGCCGTGGCCGATGGGCTGGTCTGGGCGGAGCTGGGCGCGGCCTTCCCGCGCGCGGGCGGATCGTATGCCTTCCTGCGCGAGATCTACGGGCCGGAGCGCGCAGGGAAGTGGCTCAGCTTTCTCTATGTCTGGCAGGTGAGCTTTACCGCGCCGCTGGCGATTGCCTCGGGCTGCATCGGGTTGTCGAGCTTTCTGGCCTGGTTCTGGCCGAAGCTGGACCATGCGCCGATCGCCGCTCTGCCCACGCTGCACGGGACGAACTTTGCCGCAGCCGGGGTTTGCCTGCTGGTTACCGCGCTGCTCTATCGCAACCTGAGTTCGATTACGCGCCTGGCCTGGCTGCTCTTTGCCGGTGTGCTGGCGGCGATTGCCGGGGTGATCCTCTCCGGCTTTGCGATGGGCGGCGGCTGGCGGATGCCATCGTCGCCCGCACTCACGCTTCCCGCGGCGCTGGGCGGGTTGGCGCAGGCCACGCTGCTGACGACATATTGCTACTGGGGCTACTACAACATCTGCTTTCTGGGCGGCGAGGTGAAGCGGCCGGAGCGGACGATTCCGCGCGCGATTCTGCTCTCGGTGCTCTTCGTCTCGGCGTTTTATGTGACGATGAATCTGGCCGCGCTGCCTTCCATTCATGACGCCGCCTCTCACGCGAGCGCGGGAGGGCCGGTTCGCCTGCAACTGGTGGCCGATATCGCCAACTCCGCCTTCGGCAGCGTGGCCGGCCATCTGATGGCCGCGCTGATCGTCTGGACGGCCTTTTCGTCGGTTTTTTCGCTGCTGCTGGGCTACTCGCGCGTGCCCTATGCCGCCGCACGCGAGGGCAACTACTTCCGCTATCTGGCCGCCGTCCATCCCCGCCACGGAATTCCGCACCGCTCGCTGGTGGCGCTGGGAGTGGTGGCTGCCTGCTTCTGCTTCTTCTCGCTCGCACAGGTGATTACGATGCTGGTGATCACGCGCATTCTGCTACAGTTTCTCTTGCAGCAGGCGGGGGTGCTGCTGCTGCGCATCCAGAGGCCGGAGCTGGTGAGGCCCTTCAAGATTCCGCTCTATCCGCTGCCGCCGCTGGTGGCGATCGCCGGCTTTCTTTTTCTGCTCGTTGATCCCCGGCGCGGCCATCAGCCGGGCGGCAACGCGCTGCTGGGGCTGGCGGCGGCGGCGGGGATTGCCCTCACCGGCACGCTGATTTATCTCGTTCGCGCATGGCTGCAAAGGCAGTGGCCCTTTGCGCGCGCATAGTCTTCAGGATCGTACCTTCAGCGAAGCTCCCGCCATGTAGCCTCGCTGATCTACAATGGATTCAGTCTTATCCGATCTTTAGATCTCCCTTGTGAGTGAGGTGGGATACTACCAGTCTGAGCGGTTCATGTGCTCAGTGCTTGATCTGATGGATGTGGCCTGTTGTGACCACACGCCCGCTAGCCTCGTCCAACCGTCAGGATTGAATCGCTCATGGCTCATGCAAGACTTTCGCTGCGGCAGTACTTCATCCTGGGACTGGTCTCGGTCTGCGCGCCGGCGGGCGACTCGTGCCTCTCGCGCGGCATGAGCCATCTGCCGGAGATTACGGCGGCCCATCCCGCCACGCTGGTCGCGGCTGTCTTCACACCATGGATCGCGCTGGGCATTGCGCTGCTGATCGGTTTCTTCGCCAGCTATCTGACCGCGCTCTCATGGGCCGATCTGACCTTTGTGCTGCCCGCAACCGGGCTGGGCAACGTGGTGGTTGCGCTGCTCTCTCACTTCTGGCTGCATGAGGCGATCTCGCTGGAGCGCTGGGCGGGGATTGCGCTGATCACCATCGGCGTGGGCTTCGTGGCGCAGGGACCGTCGCTGACGGAAAGGCCCGAGGCTGATGAGCCCGCTCTCACCGCGGCGCTGCAGGCGATGCAAGAACAGGAGCGGGCGCGATGACCTTACCAATTCTTGCCTTGCAATCCGGCTTCTGGGCTGCCGCCGCAATGATTGCCGCCGTCGTGCTCACCTCTACAACAGGAGAGGTTCTGACCGCGGCGGCGATGAAATCCATCGGCGATCTGGACAAGATTCGCGCGCGCTCGGGCCTCAGCGGCGCCATCCGTGCCGTCGTCACTTGCCCGCTCTTCTTTGCCGGAATCGGCTTTCTGGCGCTGGCTTTCTTCGCCCTGCTTTTCTCGCTGAACCACCTGCCCGTCAGCCTGGTCGCGCCCGCTTCTTCCTCACTGACGCTGGTCACCAACGCCATCGCCGGCAAGCTCTTCCTCAAGGAGAACGTCGATCGCCGCCGCTGGAGTTCCGCCGTGCTGGTCTGCATCGGCGTTTATTTGCTGGCGCACTGAGAATCGCTCTCAGAATCCGTGGCCCGCGCCGACCTCAATAAAGATGCCCTTGGCTTCAGCCATCAGATGGCCGCGTGCGTCAAGGATGCGCGCTTCGGTCCAATGCTTGCGACCTTCTGAGCGCTGCAGGCGGCCCACCAGGCGGATCGGCGATCCGGAGTGGACCGGGCGGCGATAATCGATCTCCATCCGGGCGGTGACGGCTCTGATTCCCAGCGCCCGCACGGACTTGCTCATCGTCTCATCCAGCAGCGTGGCCAGAATGCCGCCATGCAGGTAGCCCGGCGGGCCCTCGAAGCGGTCGGGAATAGTCGGCAGGCAGACGACACTGCCATCCTCGGCAAGCAGGAACTCCAATTGCAGGCCTGTGGGATTGGCCGGTCCGCAGCCGAAGCAGCGGTTCTGCGCCGTGTGCGTCATGGAAGTGAGTTTTTCGGCAGATGACATAGTTCAAGCATAGCTGAATAATATTCTGTGCTATGTCTCTATAGAATCAACGAAAATCTCCGCAGTCTTTCCCCGCCTCCGCGCATCGAACGCATTGGAGGTTTCCCCACCATGGATCGCAGAACCGCAATCAAGCACCTGGGCGGCGCGGCAGGCGCGCTGCTCGTCGCCGATGCTCTGAGTGGCCAGACGCCCGCTGGACCGAGTGCCGCGCCCGCGCCACCCGCCGGCCCATTTACGCTGCCGCCGCTGCCCTACGCATACGAGGCGCTGGAGCCGTACTTTGACGCTGAGACGATGCACCTGCACCACGACAAGCACCACCAGACCTATGTGAACAACCTGAACGCCGCCGTGGCTGCGCATCCGCTGCTGGCGGGCAAGACGGTCGACGAGCTGCTCATCAATTTGAATACCCTGCCGGAGTCGGCCCGCACTGCTGTGCGCAACCAAGGCGGCGGCCACGCCAACCACTCCTTCTGGTGGCCGACGCTGGGCAAAGGCGGCGCCGCGCCCACAGGCGAACTGGCCAAGGCCATCGATTTGAAGTTCGGCTCGCTATCCACTTTTCAAGACAGGCTGACCACGGCGGCGACGAGCGTCTTCGGCAGCGGCTGGGCCTGGCTGGTCAAGCTGCCCGACGGCAGTCTGGGCATCGAAACCACCGCCAACCAGGAGAGCCCGCTCACCCTGGGCCACAAGCCGGTGCTGACGGTGGATGTCTGGGAGCACGCTTACTATCTGAAGTACCAGAACCGCCGCGCCGAGTACGTGAAGGCCTTCTTTCAGGTGCTCAACTGGGATTATGTGAGCGGGCAGTTTGCCAAAGAGCGGTCCTAGTAGTTCAACTCCAGCACGTTGATCGAATAGGGCGCTAACTTTTCTTCGAACTTCGCGCCGTTGATCTCGATCTTCCGCTCGACGGGAACAATCGCATCCGGATGCGTGAGGCTGTTGGTTGCGTCGGGCGTCTTGCCGCTCAGCGTTACCAGCAGCGCATCGTGCTTCACCTGTCCCACACCGTTCAGGGCAATCGAAAGCGGTGCTTCATCCGACGTGGCATTGACGATCTTGACGTAGAGCTTGCGTTGCTTCTCGTCGCGCGTAGCCGAGGCGAAGATGCGCGGCCCGGCATTCGAGAGCGTCGCCGGCACAACCTCCGTGCCCAGATACTTTGCGAAGAGTACCTGTGCCCAGTAGCTGGGCGAGCCGTAGCTTGTCAGCGCGTCGTAGCCGATCAGGTCCGTCTCCCACTGCATCCCGCCGGGATTCACATTGACAAGCAGCGGTGCATAACTGGCCATGATAATCAGGTCGGCGTTGCGCTCAAGTCCCGTCATCCAGGCTGCGTCACCCAGCGCCGCTTGCAGATTGGGCGTCGGCTGACCCTCGCGCGTCGCCCACTCGCCCACAAAGATCTTCGGTCCGCTGCGGTCGGCTCTGTCGTAGTGGCCTGACTGCCGGACAAAGCTATCCGGCGCGGGCGTGTGGTCGCTCTTGTCATAGTGGCTGGCCGCGGCAAAGGAATCCTGCGCCGACATATAGAAGTGCTCATCCAGCACATCCGGCCTTACGCTCTTCACCGGCTCGGTGGCAATCACCTGCAACGCGGGATAGCGCTGCTTGATGGCCTTGAAATACTGCGCAAAGCGCCCGTCGTAAGAGCCGGAGCGATCAAAGAAATCCTCGTTGCCCACCTCGACGTAATGCAAAGGGAAGGGCGCGGGATGGCCGTCCCGGATGCGCTCGGCGCCCCACTTCGTCTCCGGGCCACCGGTCACATACTCGATCTCATCCAGCGCATCGTCCAGGTAGGGCTTCAGCGCAGGGCCCGCATCGATATGCTCCTGATTCATCGAGTAGCCGGCATAGACGGCCAGCACCGGCTCGATCTTCAAGTCTTCGCACCACTCCAGAAACTCAAGCAATCCCATGCCGTCGGATGAGCGATAGTGCCAGGGGCTGGGATGCGTCGGACGGTCGATCCACAGGCCGATTGTCGTCTTCCAATCGAAGCGCTCGTAGACGTGATCGCCTTCGAGATAATTGCCGCCCGGCAGACGGAGAAACTTGGGATGCATGGCCGCGAGCTTTTCCATCAAGTCGATGCGATTGCCCGCGGGCCGGTCGCGATAGGTGGGCGGAAAGAGGGAAACCAGATTGAACCAGAGCGTTGCCGGCTTGGCAACGGTCAGCAGCATATGATTGTTCGCCGACGCTGCAACATCTCCCGTCTTGAGGGTAAAGCTATATTGCTTCCAATCGCTCGTGAGCCCGGCAACCGTCGCCGAGGCCGCCACCGCGCCCGTCTCATCGTTGACCAGGCTGACGGTGACAGGGATTCCATTGCTGTCCGATTTCGCGTAAAAGGAGCCGGAATACGTGCTCTCTGCGCGAACCGGAAAGCCCCAGTAGCCGTCGTTCTGCACGCCTGCCGGAGCAGCCGCCGAGGCCGCCGTCACCGCGACCTTGATGCTTCGCGGCAGAGCGACGCTGGGCCCTGTCGTCTCGTCCGCTGAAACCGTGACCTCGGAGTTGCCCCGCGCCACCATCGTCCAGTGAGCCAGCGCCTGCCAGCCTGTGCCGACGGTCCGGTCGCGGACCAGTTCGGCATAGATTCCGCCGTCATAGGAGAAGTTGATCTCCTCGGTCATCAGTCCGTAAAAGGTCGGGCTGACGGTGGCCGTCGGATGATCCACCTGGAGGCTGAGTGTGGGCGCCTGGGCATTCAGGCTCAACGGCAATAGAAAAGCGGCAAGCAGGACGGGAAATAGAAATCGTTTACACATAGCAGAGATATTATCGAATGCCGCTTCGGCTGACAACTTCGGCCTGCGTCCATCTTTTTCACAGCTTGGCCACGATTCATACTCTCGCAATCTGCCTGTAACAGAATTGTCAAATTCGCTTGTTACGTTTTGAGGAAAGCCACGAATCTCACCTCGGGCAATCACCGGAAAACAAAAGTAGAAACATTTTCAAAACCACTTCTGGAGGTTCCATTTGTTCCCCATAATTCGAAGTTTGTGCAAGCGTCTCCTTGGATCTTCTTTCGTACTTCTTCTGTTGCTAGCCGGCGTCGCCATACGCGCGCAGTCGACCGGAGCAAGACTGGAAGGAACGGTGATCGACGGTCAAAACAAAGCGATCGCCAAAGCCACTGTCACCATCAAGAACACCGCAACAGGCGCTCAAAAAATCATCTACAGCGACGGCAATGGCTACTATTCCATCGCGGGTCTGCCCACCGGAAGCTATACCGTGCAGGCCAACGCGCCCGGCTTTGCCAACGCCTCCAAAGAGAGCGTTGTGCTGGCCGAGGGACAGACGCAGAATGTCGCCTTCGTCTTGGGTATCAGCTCCATGGCGCAGGAGATCACGGTGAACGCCGGTATCGAATCGATTGCCGCGGAGACGGCGCCCAGCGGCGGTTTCATTGAAGAGCGCTCCGCGCAGTCGCTGGTCTCGAATACATACATTGAGAACTTCACATCGCCTATTGCGGACTTTGGCGAGATTGTGCAGATCGTTCCCGGAACATTCTCTACCAGCACAGACGGCGTCGGCCTGGGACAGAGCAAGACCTACTTCCGCGGCTTCCCCGACGGCGACTACAACATCGACTTCGACGGCATTCCCTTCTTCGATACGAATACACCGACCCATCACTCCTGGGCCTTCTTTCCCTCGCAGTGGATTGGCGGCGTGGACTTCGATCGCAGTCCCGGTTCGGCCTCCACCATTGGACCGACGCCCTTCGGCGGCTCGATTCACCTGCTCTCGAAGCCGCTCACCAGTGAGTTCAATATTCGCGGCACCGTCTCCTACGGCACCTGGAACACCAAACTCTACGATGGCGCTTTCAACTCCGGAAGCTTCGGACTCTTCGGCAGCCCCAAGAAGTCGAATCTCTACATCAATGTGCACCAGATGAGTTCGGATGGCTACCAGAGCTATAACTATCAGGAGCGTAACGCGGGCTCAATACTCTACCAGTACCAGTTTTCGCCCAAGACGGTGCTGACCGGCTTCAGCGGTGTGGTGTGGGTCGATTCCAATACGCCCAACATCAGCTCCACGCGCTGCATGCTCTACGGGGTCTCGGCGGCCTACAGTTGCGCCAATGCCGACACGGCGAGCGGGCTGCAACCCTACACGGGCGCGGGGATCAAGTTTCTGCTGACCAAACCCAACACCGCCGATCCGGCCAACTGGTTCAGCTACCAGTACAACACCTACCATGTACCCACCGACTTCGAGTACGTCGGACTGAAGACCGAGTTCGGCAAGGGCTGGTATATGGAGGTCAAGCCCTACACCTACAACTACGACAACGTGGAGCGCTACGACAACGCCACGCCGCTCACCGAGGTCACGCAGGCCGCGGCCAACGCCAACCCCTCGCTGGTTCCCAACTCGATCGTTGTCGGCGGCAAGGATTACTACGACGGCGCGGCCATCTATCCCTGCAATGTGTTCAAGGTGAAGAGCGGCGTCTCCGCCCTGCCCTGCGGCATCGACAAGTACAACAGCTACCGCAAGTACGGCGGGACGGCAGTGGTTACTCAGACATCAAAGCTGGGCATCTTCCGCACCGGCCTCTGGTATGAGTGGGCCAGGACCAACCGCCATCAGTATCCCAGCGACCCGCTGAACAACTGGGCCGATCAGCCGTTGCCCAAATTCAACGAGACCTTCTGGACCAACTCCACGCAGCCCTACGCCGAATACGAGTTTCACGTGACGCCGCAGTTCAACATCACCGCCGGAAGCAAGTTCGCCTACTACACAATGAATGTGCTGCATCAGGCCGACGACGGATCAACGGTGGGCCCGCTCTCCTGCGCGACGTATTCCGCCACCGCGCCCTACGCTCTGATCTCCCCCACCGCTGCCTGCACTGCAACGGTTACCAATACCGGCAGCTTCTTCGCAGTATTGCCCTCGCTCGACTTCAACTATCGCCTTAAGCCCAACTGGTCGGTCTACGCGCAGGCGGCAACCGGCAGCATCATTCCTCCCAGCGCCGTCTATGACTACAATCAGACACCCGCAACTGCGGGCGGTCCTACTCCGCAGCTGACCACGCCGCCCAAGCAGCAGAAGTCAACTACTTACCAGGTGGGAACGGTTTACAAAGGCCAGCGGATCACGCTCGATGCCGATGCCTATCATATCCGCTTCCAGAACAGCTACTCGTCTGTCGTCGATACGACCGCGGGCGATGCCGATCTGGGCGACTCGGTCTACTTCCTGCAGCCCAGCTCGATCACCCAGGGCATCGAGTTTGAGAGCACCGCGGTTTTGATGCACGGCCTGGACCTTTATCTGAACGGAACCGCATCGAATGCCTACTACTCCGGCTCATTGAACGCCAACACCACGCCCTCGCTCACCGCGCCCGCCGTCTGGGTCAAGGCTCCCGGCGGGTTGTGGGTGGCGAGCACTCCCACCGATACCGAAGAGCAGGGGCTTACCTACAAGGATCACGGCCTCGATCTGGGCATCTTCAACAAGCGTGTCGGCGAGCAGCGCGTTGATAACGGCCTGTATCACAATCAGGCCGTCATCAACCCCTTCAGCACGCTCAACGGTTACGTCAACTTCACCATCCGCAATCACAACATCTTCGACGGAACCAAGATCAGGCTGGACGGAACCAACCTGCTCGACTCGCACAACATTCAGAGCCTCTCGCTGGCTGGGTCGGCCGTTGCGCCCACAATTCCGGGTAACTGCGGCACGATCGCCACGCCGGCCGTCTGCTCCGATCCCTTCAACGCGACGACCGCGATCAACGGCGGCGACACGCCGGGATTGATGGCCGGCCGCAGCTTCGCCGTCACCGTCACCTTCGGCTTTGCGCCCAAGGCAAAGAAAGATTAAGCAGGATTTGAATTGCTTGCAACTTTGGCCGCGCCGTGGAGACTATTTCACGGCGCGGCCAATACTTTTTCTAAGCAGAATCATCGCTTGATCGTAGCCTTAACCCACCCAGCGCCAGATCGAGCAGTCCTCGTAGTTGGCCGAGGCATACTCACCCTCCGGCTGGTTGGCCATGATGCGGTGATCGGCAATAGCATCGGCCGCCGAGCGAGGCACCTTGCCCTGATAGAGCCGAAGAAGGCCGGCCTGCCGCTCCAGCACGTGCTCCTGTTCTTTGTTCACGTAGAGAATGTCGAGCGGCGCATTCTGCCCGGCACGCGCAAGAGTCCAGGCCTTCAGCAACCGCCGCATCACCGGCGCGCCGAAGGGATTGAAGAGAAAGGCCAGGCAAGGCCCCGGTGGAAGCGGAAACTCAACCGCATCGCCTTGCACCAGGCGCAGCGGCGCCTGCGCCCGCCCGGATGCTCGCCAAATTGACAGATTTTTCCGCGCAATCCGCACGAGCGTGGGGTTCAGCTCCACGCCTGTCACCGAGCGAAAGGGCAGCTCGGAGGCCACGAGCAGCGCACGTCCCATGCCAGCGCCCACGTCGATGAAGCTGTATTCGTCTATCTTGGCTACGGGGCGACTGCGCTGCCAGCGCTTGACAAGCGATTTGAATACCGACGGCGCAACGGCAAAGTAAGCCGTGGCGTGGCGATCGTGCCGGTGGCCGCTCTTCAAGTGCCGTCCGGCAACCAGCCCGCTGGTGCGCACGCCGAAGCGCTCGTCAAACGGGTGCCGCGTATAGCCATCACCAACTTTGAGTCCCGGCAACAGCCGCCGCCTCGTTCCGTTCATGCCGGCAATCTCCGCACAGACAAGAGCCTCCCGTTGGGGGAGGCTCTTGTGTGAATCTGTTGTTCGCTTCTTAGCGCGGACGCAGCGCTTTGATCCTGGCCGGCAACCGCTCTTCGATGATCCGGACCCGCTCCGCGGCGAGATCACCCAGATAGGTGGGCGCGGGTGTGGTCGTGAGCACCAGGAGCAGGGCGACCACCGAGAAGCAAAGTCCAGCGATCCCGGCCGAAACCAGCATATGGTAGGTGTCGGCCACATCCAGCCCGAAGACGTTGAAGGCCATGTGCTCCAGCGGCTTGATGTGCTTGAGCACCGCCAGCGCGAAGAGGAAGAAAAAGACCGCGGTCGAGGTCAGCGCGGTCAGCGTGACATCCAGGCCGCGATGGAATCTCTGCCGCGCACTGCACCGCGGGCATTCGGCAAAATGCTGTTCGTAGTCCTTGCGCATCTCTGGTGAGATCCCGGAGATGTCATAGCGCCAGCTAGCCAGGATAGCGCCAGCGACTCTGTCAGTGCATTGGGTACTCGCCATAAATTATCGACTCACTTTGCAAAGGATGTGTCACGCCGCCTTGATCTTGCGCGGCTCACATGGCAGGGAAGGCGCCCATCCGCGGCTGCTCCACTGTGAAAATCAGAGTGTAGTGCCTTTATTATTCGCCTCGCCTCAGCCCTTTCACCTCGGCATTGTCTTGCCAATCTAACCTGATACAAACTCCAACTAGTACATTCCATTCTAAACTATTCCATCTAAAAAGCAAGAGGATTCAAAGGCTCATGTTGCGCGGCCAGCAAGAGCCGATTGCTCATCAGGCTGAGGCGGCCAGCCAGCGCGCGCTCGGCTGTGACCCGAGCAAGTTCAGGAAGATTATTGCTTTCAGATAGATGCGCCAGAATCACATAGGCCGCATGGCCGTCGTAGACCTTCTCCAGGAACTCCGCCGCCGCCTCGTTCGACAGATGGCCCACGCGCGAGAGCACGCGCTGCTTGACCGCCCAGGGGTAGGGGCCGTCCTTGAGCATCTCCAGATCGTGGTTGGACTCGAGCAGCAGCAAGTCCAGCCCCTTCAACTGCGCCTTCACGTTGGGCGGAATGTAGCCCAGGTCGGTGGCATAGCCGATCCGCACCCCCTCGGCCCGGAAGACAAAGCCGACCGGGTCGGCGGCGTCGTGCGGAATCGTGAAGGGGCTGACGCTGATCTCGCCAATCTCAAAGGGACAGCCAGCCTGAAAGTATTCGACGGCCGGAAGCCAAGTGGGGTCTTTGGCCTTGTCCGGCTTAGCCGGCTCGGTCGCCTCCACCACTGCTTCCACAGGATCGCTCTCCTCCGCTTCATTCTCGTCAGCGGCCACGACGGCCTCCGCCTGCCGCTCGGCTGCCTGGCGGCGCGTCTGCTCCAGCCACTGGGCATAGCTCATCTGTCGCCGGGGCGAGATCCAGCGCATCCAGGCGCGGTGCGTTCCTTCAGTAAAGTAAATTGGAATCTTCAATTTACGGGCTGTCACGGCTATGCCGCCCACGTGGTCCGAGTGTTCGTGGGTGATGACGATGGCATTGAGCGACTCTGGATCTTCGCCCGCCTGTCGCATTCGCCGAAAGAGCTCCCGGCAACTCAATCCGCAGTCGACCAGAATCCGCGTCCGCCCGGCGGTGAGAACCGTCGCATTGCCCTTCGATCCGGACGCAAGCACCGTGAATTGCACCATCCTTTGAGGATACCGCGAGCAGCTACTATGAACTGGATCGATCACTGGAGAATCATTCAACTTCTTGTGAGCGTCTTGAAAAATTACCTGGAAACCGGCTCATCCGATTCAGGCGCCCCTCAGGTGCGGTCAAAGGTTGGCTGAAGCGCTCGCGCAGAGGTGCGCCGGAGGTCAGCAATTGTCAAGAGGCTGGAGGCGCGGCGCAACAAATGGGCGAAAAAGCGATGTTTTTACCCCCAAAGCGGCCTCTTTGGGGCTGAAAAGTGGGCAAAATCGGCCGTTTGATGTTACTTGTTAATTAACAGAAAGAAAAGTGAACTGATTGATACCATGTGTCTTACGAGAAAAACCATGCAAAATACCGGAGGATTTCCACAGGGGGGGGT
>Ga0255350_1000006_pt1 | contig 74212 bp, 57 predicted proteins | sample HBST25r1metaG_FD_186028 | JGI IMG/M metagenome (GOLD analysis project Ga0255350, IMG submission 186028) | Peat soil microbial communities from Stordalen Mire, Sweden - H.B.S.T-25.r1 | ecosystem: Environmental > Terrestrial > Soil > Wetlands > Peat | place: Sweden: Norrbotten County, Stordalen...
TCTACGGACTGTGGGCGGTCTTCGTGCTGGTGCCGCTGCTTCGCGAGCATGTAAATCCCTGGCTAATCAGTGGATTTGGCTGGACGGGCTTTTTTGGAGACGACAACCCCACCGGCCTGGGTTTTATCGCGGCGGGCGTGATTCTGGCCATCATGATTCTGCCCATCATCTCTTCGCTGACGCGCGAAGTGATGACGGCTGTGCCGCAATCTCAGCGTGAGGCCGTGCTGGCCCTGGGCGCCACGCGCTGGGAGATGATCCGCGTGGGCGTGCTGCGCAATGCGCGCATCGGCATAGTGGGCGCGGTAATTCTGGGCCTGGGGCGCGCGCTGGGTGAGACCATGGCCGTGACCATGGTGATCGGCAATAGCGCGGAGATTCACCGCTCGCTGCTCGCCAATGGAAGCACCATGGCCTCCGTGATCGCCAATGAGTTTGCTGAAGCTTCGAGCGACTTGCATCTGAGCGCGCTCATGGAATTGGGCCTGGCGCTGTTTATCGTAACCATCATCGTCAATGCTTTTGCCCAACTGCTGGTTTGGGCTGTGACGCGCGGAGCGCCGGCGCCGGTGCGTTGAAATTCAGTTTTTGAATGTTAACTGCTTGCTATTCATTGTTTTTGGAGAGACTAAACTGAAGAGCGAACACAAGCTACGGGCACAAATACGAGCGCTGGCCGATCATGCCGCCACCGGCCTAGCGGTGCTATCGACCTTGCTGGTGGTCGCGCCGCTGGTGGCAATCTTCATCTATTTGGTCTATCGAGGCGCCAGTTCGCTGAACCTGGACTTCTTCACGCAGGTTCCCAAGCCCGTGGGCGAAGCTGGCGGGGGCATGGCCAACGCCATTGCCGGCTCGGCGATTCTGCTGGCAGTCGGCAGCCTGATCGGCGTCCCGGTCGGCATTGCCGGCGGCATTTATCTGGCTGAGTTCGGACGCGGTACCAAGCTGGCCAATGCGGTGAGGTTTACCGCGGATGTGTTGAATGGAGTGCCGTCAATTGTGATGGGCATTGCGATTTACTCGCTGATTGTGGTGCCGCAAGGACACTTTTCCGCGTTCTCTGGGGGCGTGGCGCTGGGCATCATGATGATTCCCACGGTTTGCCGAACCACCGAAGAGATGCTGCTGATGGTGCCCAACGCGGTGCGCGAGGCGGCGCTGGCGCTGGGCGTGCCCAACTGGCGTTCGGTGCTGGCCATTACCGTAAAAACGGCTTCTCCCGGCATCATCACGGGTTGTATGCTGGCCTTTGCGCGCGTGGCTGGCGAGACGGCACCCTTGATCTTCACAGCCTTCGGGAATGTGGGCTGGAGCGCTCGGCTGGACCAACCCATCGCCGCGCTGCCTTTGCAGATTTATGTATATGCGCTCTCACCCTACGACGATTGGCACAGGCTGGCGTGGGCGGGATCGCTGGTTTTGATTGTTCTGATCGTGCTGGCGGTTACGCTGGTGCGTTTTGTCACCAGCCGCGGCGTTTTGAAAGGGGCAAGCTAAGTGGGCGTCGGCATCGAGGTAAGCAACCTGAACGCGTGGTACGGCACCAATCACACGCTGCAGGAGATCAACCTGAAAATCCCGGCCAACCATGCGACCGCTTTGATCGGCCCCTCGGGCTGTGGCAAGAGCACCTTTGTGCGTTGCCTCAATCGCATGCATGAGACCAACCCAATCGCGCGCGTCACGGGCAAGGTGCTCATCGGCGATCTGGACATCTACGCCGACGCCAAACCGGTGGAGATTCGCCGCCGCGTGGGCATGGTCTTCCAGCGCCCCAACCCGTTCCCGACCATGTCGATCTATGACAATGTGGCCGCCGGGCTGAAGCTGAACGGCTACACCAACCGCCGCGTGCTGGACGAAATTGTGGAGAAGTCGCTGAAGAATTCGGCTCTGTGGGATGAGGTGAAGGACAATCTCAAGAAGGAATCCGGCGCCAGCCTATCGGGAGGCCAGCAGCAGCGGCTGTGCATTGCACGCGCCCTGGCCGTGGACCCCGAGGTGCTGCTGATGGATGAGCCGGCCTCGGCGCTGGACCCGGTTTCCACCTCGAAGATTGAAGACCTGATCTTCCAGTTGAAATCGCAGTACACTATTGTGATTGTGACCCATAACATGCAGCAGGCCGCCCGCGTGGCTGAGAATACGGGCTTCTTCTTGAATGGCCGTATGGTCGAGTTCGACTCGACCCACAAAATCTTCACTAACCCCAGCGACAAGCGCACAGAGGATTACATCACGGGCAGGTTCGGATGACGCGCATACGCTTTCAGCAAAGCCTCGATGAATTGAAGGAGCAACTGCTGGTGATGGCGGGCCTCGCCGAGCAGGCCATACAGCGTGCCATCGAGGCCTATCGCGTGCGCGATTTGTCGATTTGCGACCTTGTGAGCCGGAGCGAGATCGCGATTAACCGGCTGGAGCGCGAGATCGATCAGGCCGCCCTCGACCTGCTGGCCATGGAACAGCCCACGGCCATCGATCTGCGCTTCATTTTGAGCGTGATCAAAATCAACGCCGATCTGGAGCGGGTGGGCGACGCGGCCAAGAATATCAGCGAGCGCGTGCGCGGCATGGAGCAGATGGCCCTGGTCGAACTGCCGGTGGACATTCCGCGCATGGCGACTCTGGCCGAAGAGATGGTGCGCAAGAGCCTGCAAGCGTTCATTGAGGCCGACGCCGAACTGGCGCGCACAGTGCTCACCATGGACGACGCCGTGGACGCGATGAACCGCGCGGCTTATAAGGCGCTGACCGCGCTGATGGCCGAGCAGAGCCATCTGGCCCCGCAGGCGCTGAATGCGCTGATGATCGCACGCATCTTGGAGCGCGTGGCCGACCACGCCACCAACATCTGCGAAGACGTGATTTTCTGGGTGCAAGGCGACGACATTCGCCACAACAAGAAGATGAAAACGGCCCCAGACCCGCACGCGATGGAGTAAGGGAGGCGTGGCGTCCGAGATGCACAGTTTTGCGGGGTGAGAGCTTCGCGGACGGTCGTTTTCTCTTCGTGGAAGTACACCTGGTTCGTCGTAAAACAGGTACATTTTGCGAGTTTGGCGGAATTTTCGCGTGCTTGTTGCAGGTAAGTTATTGAAAATATATTATCGGTCCGGCAAGAAAAGAGTGATATTGTTTCCCATCCATTCCCGCAAAAAACGCGGGAATGGATGGGGCACCCGCACAGTATTTAGTTGCCGGATCAATAGATATAGATAGGAACCATGTGTATTCCAGAGCTGGTGTTGAGATCAGGACCACGCTTTCGCTTGCTGTCCGCCGGTGGAATGGCGGAATGATGGGTATCGCGGTATGGGGCGAGAACTCGCCGGGGCTGGCTGCTTGCTTCCCAGGTCTCAAAAGCGAGACCTGGGCCACCCATTCATTTTTTGACGGTCAGGCCTGGGTCACCCGCTTCAAACCGGATGAAGTAGTTGGCACAGCAGACGACTGCCATCCGGTCACTTTTGGCATAGCGGACGCGGATTTCGGTAGTCACGGGCATGAAATGAACCTCATCAAAGTCTGATGATCGACAAATTTCGTACCCAGTTTTCCACGTGGAACACCAATTTATCCACCTTTCTTAGGGTTTCTCCGGGTTTTATCCGCGCCTCCATGACTCGCTATGACCCGCTCGTCGCGAAAGAGCCGCGATGAACCGGACACAGCTTCTCAAGTCACAGGGTTACTTTTGGGGTTGATGGGCGGGCCACTTACCTGCTCTTGATGAAACTGGACATTTTCGACGATTGGAGCGTCTAATTGGGAAGTTCGACATTCCCTCTTCCTCGCCTTTAGCTGATGACGACTTGCTCCAGACGAGCGTCCCTCACAACCAACCAGCACGAGAATGGAGGCAACAATGAGCATTGGGCATCAATCAGAGGTTCATAAACACCTCATCCCTAAGCGTCCGTTGTTCTCGCACAAAATGGCCGAGGACAATGCTCAAACTAATATCGCCGAGCCGGTGCAGGATGAAGGGCTCAGCTTAAAGGAACCACCCGGAAAGCGTGAAGAGCCGACGAGTACTCGCTCTAACTCCTAGAACGGTTCTCCAATTCACGTGCCCTTGCTAGACATGTGAAAGGTGGCCTTTACTTCCACCCCAGCGACAAGACCTGTCGCTGGGGGCCCGGTTGAGGAAAAAGCCACCAACAGAGGTGCTTTCGGGGCACAGCAATTGGAGAACCGCTGAAACCGCGAATCCCCTTGCATGGACGGCCATGCAGGGGGATTTGTGTTTGAGGATATTTTGGCAGTTATCGACCCGCTTTGTGACAAGATGCTAGTTGCGTGCCGGGTGAATACGCTAACCGTGATTTGAGAGGATTCCTGTTCCGCTTTGATGCAGACCATTCAGCATTTTTCAGCAAAACAAGTTTCACGAGTAGTTTTCTTCTGTAAGCAATTGACTCTAAAGCTATTCCGGGTGGTCTGGGGTCATGATGCAGATGTCGGGCAGGTTGCGGTAGCGCTCCGCGTAGTCCATTCCGTAGCCGATGACGAAGAGGTTGGGAATGGAAAAACCAACGTAGTCCGGCTCGATTTTTTCCAGGCGGCGGGAGGGCTTGTCGAGCAGCGTGGCGATGCGCAGCGATTTGGGATGCTGCTGGAGGAAGAGCTTGCGCAGGTAGGAGAGCGTGAGGCCTGTATCGAGGATGTCCTCGACCACGAGGACGTTTTTGCCTTCGATAGGCTCATCGAGGTCCTTGATGAGCTTGACCGCGCCGGATGAGCGCTGGCCCTGGCCGTAGCTGGAGGTGGCCACGAAGTCAAAGGTCGCGTCGGCCTGGACGGAGCGCGCGAGATCGGCCAGGAACGGGGCGGCGCCCTTGAGCACGCCCACCATGACAAGCTTCTCGCCGTTGAGGTCACGGGTGATTTGGGCGCCCATCTCGGCGACGCGCTCGGCAATCTGCTGACGGGAAAAGAGAATTTCAAGACCAGAATAGCTGTTCGTAGCCATGCAGACAGTATCGCCTGAATGACGCGGCAGAAGGCAAGCGCGCCTGTGTAAATCAGGGCCGGAATGCTGGAGGGCCGGCAGGCGGGCGGGGGTTGCGGAGCTTTGTCCGACTATACTGGAGGAGAGATGATTCCTTATTTGCACCTTTGGCACTTCAATATCCCGACCTTCGGGCTGATGCTCTGGCTGGCTGCCGTGGCAGCGGCGTTTGTGATGGACCGCGGCTTCAACCGCGCACGGATTTCAGCCGATGCGGTGGGCATGGTGGCCGTGACCGTGGTGGCGGGGATTCTGGGCGCCAAGCTGTGGCACGTGATCGATACGCCCATGGAGTTTCGCGAACTGGGCTGGAAGGTGCTGTGGGATTCGGCCGGCTTTGCCTGGTTTGGCGGGCTGGTCTTCGGCATCAGCGCGCTCATTTTTCAGGGGTGGTGGGCGAAGATCGGCGGGCTGCGGACGCTTGACCTGGCCGCGCCGGCTGCCGCTATCGGTTACGGGATTGGCCGCATTGGTTGCTTTCTCTCTGGCGACGGCTGCTACGGTATCCCGATCAAGCCGGTCCATTTCCTTTTCTTTAGCTTCAAGCCATGGGGCATGAGCTTCCCGAACGGCATTGAACCCACGTTTGTCCCCGTCTATCCGACGCCGCTTTATGAGTTGGCGATGGGACTGCTGATTGGCGGCTGGCTGTGGTGGAGGCTGGGCAAGCAGCATCGCACAGGGGTGATCGTCGGCCAGTATCTTGTGTTGAGCGGGTTAGCTCGCTTTCTGGTCGAGTTTATACGGCGCAACCCCAAGGTGTTATGGGGTTTATCTAACGCTCAGCTCGCCAGCGCCGGCACCGTGCTTGCGGGCGTGCTTTTGATTGCCTGGGTTGCTGTGAGGCGAGTTGCCGGGCCGGAGAAGGTTGCCTTGAAAGCGGCGTAAGGGGACGCCGCGGGCCAGACCAATGCCGAGCAGCCGATGGTGAAAGTCCAAATTGCCGAAAACATCCCTCAGGGGCTAAAGCCCGCCGCTGTTTTGTTGCGTTTACGGCACGACTGAAGTCGTGCCCTGATACAAAGCGGCCCATTGAGACACGATCTACGAGTTTTTCCGCAGCCTGTGAAGTCGTGCCATATCAAAACATGACTTTTACCATAGGCGGTTAAGGGACTGTACTATTTCGCTACAGTCGCTTGATAAAGGCCTGCGCTTCTTTCAGTTGCGGGAAGAGCTTTTCGTCGGCCTTGAAATCGCGGGAGTGGACGCAGCGACGCAGGCCACGCATCCTGACCGGGTGCTTCAGGTGCAGCATCTCGTGATAAAGCAGGTATTCGACGGCGTATCGGGGGCTTGAGGGGCGGTCGAAGACGCGGCTGACGACGATGGTGTTGTGCGCTGCGTCGTAATGGCCGAGGGAGCGCCTGGCCATGCCTTCGCTCCAGGTCAACTCGGGCCGGCCGAGCATACCGCCGAAGAAGCGAGCGTTCAGCGAGTCAAAGACCTCATCCAGATTGTAGAAATGGCCCTGGGGGCCGAAGAAGCGCTTGCTGCCGCGTGCGCCGCGAATCAGTTCGGTCTGGCGAGTGACGGCGGCGCTGGAGGAAAACCGCTTGTAGCGGAGGTTGTGGGTGGCGTCGATGGGCTTTTTGTAAAGCTTGGCCAAGAGGATGTGGGCGATGGCGCGGATCACGGATTCCTGCGCGCCTTCCAGAAGGTCAGAGAGACTGACGAGAATCTGGCCGTCGCGCAGACGAATGCGCGTATTCAGCGAGGTAAACCGGCGGAAGCGGACCGCGAAGGGCGGCATCGGCGCCCTGGGGCGCAACGCGCGGTACTCCTCCTGAAAGATGGGAACTAAATCAGCGGTCACTGAATACAGTTTACAGTGGCCGGTGGTCGGCGGTCAGGGTCCACTATTTCTTCTCGAGCACGAGCAGGCGTTGGCGCGCTTGCCATTCCTGATCAGGAAATTTTCCTGCGGACGCAGTGAGGAAGTGATGGTAGTAGGTTGCCGCGCTGGCCTTTTGGTGGAGCGCATCGTAGGCTGTCGCCCAGAGGAAGTATGTGGACGGAAGTTCTGGAAGGGACTTTGCGCGCATGGTGAGCGCCTGAATCGTGATCGCGGGCTGATTGGTTTTGGAGGCGGCAAAGGCCAGGCCGCTCCATCCATCGGTGTTGGCGGGGTCTAACCGCGTGGCCTTGTCGAAGGCCGCGAAGGCCTCGGAGTACTTGAGTTGCCGAATCAGATTCTGCCCATGAGCCACCAGAAGCACCGGGTCCTGAGGGCTGGCCGCGAGCAGCGCGACGTACAAGTGATCCGAACCGACGGCGTCTCCTGCTTCGGCTAGCACCTCGGCCAACATGCGCGTAATGGCGGCATCTTTGGGGTGGGCATCGTGCAGCTTCTGAAGTAGCGGGAGCGCTTCCGCTTTGTCTTGAGCGGCCAGCACGGTCGCGAGTTGCGCGGTGAGAGCCGGGTCGTCGGGCGACTGTGCAAGGGCTGCACGGAGGAATGTTTCCGCTTCGGGATACTGTTTGTGCGCAATTAAAAGGTGAGCCAGTCCAGCGTTGGCTGGCGCGGATTTGGGGTCAGCGGCGAGAATGCGCCGATAGGCTTGCTCGGCGGCGTCGTATTGACCGGTCTGCTCGGCGAGGCTGGCGGCCAGTAGCGTGTCGGCTGGGGTTTCAGGCGAGAGCTTCAGCGCCTCCAATAAATCCTCAGAGGCCTTTGCTGGATCGATTACACGGTCAATCTCCGCCATGGCACGCCACGCCCGCGCCTTAGCGATGGCTCCGGCATCGCCGGGATCGAGCTGAGTGGCCGCAGCCAACTCCGGCCGCGCATCAGCGAATTTGTTTTGGCGCGCCAGCACCAGTCCCAACTCCACATGCGCTTCGAACGACTGCGGATTCGCTTCAACGGCGCGCCGGTAGAGTGCGGCGGCATTGTCCAGAAGATTTTGCGCATCGGCCGCATAGCCCGCGTCAAACAAAGCTCGCGCATCGGCGGGATGCGCAGCCAGCCATGGGCCAAGCTTGGCTTCCGCAGCCTTCCAGTCGGATTTGACGATGGCCGCTTCCGCATCCGCTACTTCTGCGGAGACGGGCTGGGGCGCGACTGCAGAGGACTCAAGGACAGGCGACGGCTCTTCAGGATTCTGAGAAGAACTCTGGCCGAAGATAGCGGACGAGGCGAAGAATAAAACGAGAATTGTGAAACGGAACACGGCATACCTCAGACAATAGTTTACCGGGGAAGACCTTTGACGGGACGGCTGATACTTCGACGTGCGCAAAGATGGGAGGGAATCAGGCGGAGAGCAAAAGTGAACAGAATTGTTCGAATGAAAAGTCCATCCTGACGGCAGGAGATCAAGGATGCCTGAGCAATTTGAAAACCCTGAGACAACGAAGCTGGAAGACGAGACTGTCGCGGATGCCTCAAAGAAGAAAACGATAGATCGCGTGGCTCAAAAGGCCGCAACGAAATCAACCAAGGCCGTGCAGAAGTACGACAAGAACAATAGCAGCCTCTTTTCACGGTGATCGGCACTGCGGAACTTCCAGCCCCGCAAAGAGGCAAGGAACGAACCGGTAACTGCCAGAGATTGAGAGCGAGACCATGGTCTCTGATACCCGGCAATTCATCCCGCTCGCAAGAGCATATCTATGTCAGGACTGCGACTGTATTGGCAATAACGCGATGCGATGTCCTTCGTGCGCATCGGAAGTCCTGATGGGGCTGGCAAACGTGTTTGACCGGAAAGAAGAAGTCAAGGAGTCGAATCTATTCCATTTCTCCACGCTGGCGGCTTGAAGATCCGCCGGGGAACTTATTGAACTTCTGAACAGGTTTCTATTTTGCGTCATCATTCATCGCGAGTTGAAACACACGTTGATTTTGCGCCGTTCAAGGCGCGCCTTTTCACAATGCCGACTCACCCAGAGAATTCCTCAAGCACGGAATCAAAATCGGCGCTGACAAAAAGGCAACATTCCCAGCGATTCAAAAAATATTGCATACCGGAGTGGATCGTCTTATGCCGGCGTGCATCCATATGGATCGCAATGCGTTGCGACACAATCCCAGGTGTCGCGCAGAAAAGATGCGTAACTCTTCCGCGAAAAAAACAACTCAAAGGCAGTGAAGCGCATCAATTTATCAGCAGGGAAAAGCAAACGGTGGATCGATGCTACGAGCCGGATGCGGAAAACATGATGATGATCGGAGGTCGATCTATGAGTCACGATTCGATGCAACACATTCCCCTCTCTTCAGCCTATCTCTGTCAGGACTGCAATGCGGTGGGTAACTGCTCAAAGCAGTGCCCGGCGTGCGCGTCCTCGGTTTTGATGGCCTTGGCGACAGTGCTTGACCGTGAGGAAGAAGACAGCAGAGTGCTTGCTTTTGACTACCGCGAGGCTCTGGCTGCGTGAGTGTTTCCGGTTTTGATGAGGCCGTTCGCGAAGAGTTGGCCGATTTGAGCCAATGTGAAATCGAAGGCAAATGAGAAGTTGCTGGGTTGAAGAAGAGCGGCGGTCTTTTTCCCTGACTTCCCGAGTGGAATCTGCCTGTGGTTGCAGTTGGGCGGAAGATGCTGCAATTTCACGCATGACGGTTGCGGTGTAACTCGCCGCACTTGGACATCTATGGAAGCTCTGATTAAGCCCGTTCTGTCCGGAAAACCTTCCCTCAGGGCCTAAAGGCCACATTGATTTTGAGGCATTTAGGGCACGACTAAAGTCGTGCCCTTTCAAAACGTCTACTTAATCAGAGCTCTCCTACAGCACTCCCTCCCAAGTTGTTGCGCTTTTGCGGATATGTGCGGTTCGTTTGCAGAGTGCCTCTTGCAGTATTTACGATTGCGTACGAACAGGAGGCATTCATGGATCGCCGTCAATTTTCTACTCTGCTGCCGATGCTCTTGGCTACTCCGGCCCTTGCCGCTGCCGCTGACGCTCAGTCTACCGGCCAGCCAACCGCGTCTGCTTTTCCAGCACTGCCGAAGCTGACCTCGGGCCAGTACGTCTGGGGCGAGGCATACGGCACGCAACGGCCGGCACGCACCTCGCACCGCTTTCTTATCGGCATGTTGCCGGACAATATCCGGCTGGAGGCGCATGTCACTTTTCTCGCCCCAGGCGCGCCGGCCGAGCCCATCGAGCACCACAGGCACTCTGAGATGTGGTTTGTTCGCGAAGGCACAGTTACGCTGATGACCGCGGGCGTGACGCGTACGTTGAAGGCGGGCGACATGGGGCTTTGTGTTGCCGGGGACGATCATTATGTGACCAATGCCAGCACGACCGAACCGGCGTCGTATTTTGTTCTGTCTGTGGGGCCGCCGGAGTAGTGGCGCTGGAATCGAAGCGCGAAATGCGTGTGCCTCGGAGAGGATGAACCCGCCCGAGGCACAGGAGAAAATTACGCCGATTAGTTTTCTTAGAAACGGACGACAACGCCGCCGGAATAGCGGAATCCATTGGTGCTGAGTTTTATACCGCTTTCCGGGTTATCGGTACCGAGGGCTTTAGCCCCAGGCCGCGCATCCGCTTCTCCGCCCTCAATATCGAATATCGAGATCTGCTGTGTGAAGTATTCCATCTGGACGGGACGAATCGAAATATGTTTCTTCAGCTTTATATCGACGCCGCCTCCGGTGACCATCGTGAAAGCGTTTGTCGTAATAGAACACGAACCGATGCACTCCACACTAGAGTCAGGCTTGATAGAAAAGTGAGTAGCCCCAAAGAGCTGGTCGACGGAGATGCTCGCCCGTTGAAATCGTCCGTGCCCAAGGCCAAACCGCCAAGATGGACCAGCCAGATAACCCTGTGTATGGAAAGTCAGTGGGGCGACATGGTCCGTGTAGCCGGCAAACTCAACTGTCGCGCCAAAATGCTTATCGAAATAGTAGCTTCCTGCGGCTTGTCCGCCATTCAGGCTCAATGGAAAAGGGGATTCATTGATTCCGGCGTAGGCTCTCGAATAAGAGTAGCCGCCGAAAACTTCCCATTTGTCCAAAGCCGCCGGTTTCTGTTGTTGAGCTGATGAAAGAATCGAACAGCATGTTAAAGCAAGAAACAATGCAAAAACTTTACGCATGAAATTTCCTTCTCTGCTTGTAGAGAGCAGTTGTGGGGGCGTCCACTTGACGGGGGTTGACAAGGGGGTGCCGTTTCTGGAAGTAAATGATTCTTAATAGATTAGCATGACTCGCCCAAGGGGGAGCCCACCGACGGCTGTGGATATCGCGCGGTGTTCCCGAAGTTGCAACAGATTCGCACTATTGCAGGGTGAGGCAGCACGGCCCGACCTTATAATGAAGAATGGCTGGTTGTGTCTTGACCCTCGTTGAGGGGGCAGGAACGCAGTCAGCGCGACTTCCAAGCCCGGTGCTTCCCCTTGAATGATGCCATCACGATCCGCGGCGCGCGGACCCACAACCTGAAGAACATCTCCTGCGAGATACCTCACGGTAAGCTGACGGTGATCAGCGGCGTGTCGGGCTCCGGCAAGTCTTCGCTGGCCTTCGATACCATCTATGCCGAGGGGCAGCGACGATACGTCGAGTCGCTTTCCTCTTATGCGCGCCAGTTTCTGGAGCGGATAGAGAAGCCGGATGTGGATGAGATAGACGGGCTGGCCCCGGCGATTGCCATCAAGCAGAAGAACTCGACGCGCAATCCGCGCTCGACTGTTGCCACGGCTACGGAAATCTACGACTACATGCGTCTGCTATACGCGCGCTGCGGCACGGTGCACTGCGTCTATTGCGACGGGCTGGTGAAGCGCGACTCGATGGACGAAGTGGCGGAGACGATTTTACAACTCGGCGAGGGGACACGGCTAAATGTGCTCTTTCCGGTGCGGCACGCCGAGGCCGAACCGGCTGCGGAAGCCAAACCCGCGCGGCGCGCGCTGAAAGCGGCGAGCAAACCGAACGCCAAAGGAGCGGGTGGCGCTGCGACGGAATCCCCAATGACGGAGGGGTTGAAGGCCCGGCTCATGGAACTGCGCGCCTCGGGATTCAACCGCCTCTATCAACAGGGCCACATCTTCGAGTTTTCCACGCCAGAGTCGCTTCTCGATCTCGACTTCACGCTTCCGGTGTTCGTTCTGCTGGACCGGATTGTTGTGAGCGCAGAAAACCGCACCCGCATTGTGGACGCTGCCGAGACCGCATACCGCGAGGCCGGCGAGGTGACGTTTGAAGAGCTTCCGCGGGACGAAGCCGCAGCTCGCCCGCGCCATCGCTTCTCCGGCGCGTATGAGTGCAAGAGTTGCCATCGCGCAGGCAGCGAGCCGGAGCCGCGCCTGTTCAGTTTCAACAATCCCTTCGGCGCCTGTCCGCGCTGCCAGGGCTTCGGCAACACCATGGACTTTGACCTGAACCTGATCATCCCGGACAAGGGGCTCAGCCTGAACGACGGCGCCATCGATCCCTGGAACCGGCCGAAATACCGGCCATGGTTTACGGAGTTTCGCAAACAGGCGGCGGAACTGGGCGTTGCGCTGGACGTGCCGTGGCGTGAGCTACCGGAGGCTGCACGCGAGATTGTTTTACGCGGCAAGGGCGCTTTTGTGGGCGTCTACGGGTTCTTTGCCCAGATGGAGCGCAAGAAATACAAGCTGCACGTGCGTGTGATGCTCAGCAAATATCGCGGCTACGCCGAGTGCCCGGACTGCCGGGGCCAGCGGCTGAGAGCCGAAGCGCGCAGCGTTCGCATCAACGGTCAGAATATCTGCCAGGCGACCGCGCTCACCATTGCCCAGGCAAAGGAATTCTTTGATGCGCTCAGGCTTTCGCCCATGCAGGAAGAGATTGCCGGCTCGATTCTTGAAGAGATTCGCCAGCGACTCAGTTTTCTGGACGCGGTGGGCCTCGAATACATCACGCTCGACCGCCTGGCGTCTACGCTCTCCGGCGGCGAGGCGCAGCGCATACAGCTCGCCACGTCGCTAGGCTCGCGGCTGGTGGGCGCGCTGTATGTGCTGGACGAGCCTTCCATCGGCCTGCACACGCGCGACACGGCTCGGCTGATTCACATTCTTCACGAGCTGCGCGATCTGGGCAACACGATCATTGTGGTGGAGCATGACGCCGACATACTGCGCGCCGCCGACCATCTGCTCGACCTTGGCCCCGGCGCAGGCGAACTGGGCGGCAAGCTGCTGGCCGAAGGCGTTTTGGCGGAGATTGAGGCCAATCCCAACTCACTCACCGGCCGCTATCTCTCAGGGCAAGTTTCGATTCCCGTGCCCACGCGCCGCCGGTCGCCGGGCCGTGAGCGCCTGGTGCTGCGCGGAGCTACGGCGAACAACCTTCACGGCCTCGATGTGGAGATTCCTCTGGGAATGCTGGTGGCCATTACCGGCGTCTCCGGCTCGGGGAAATCCTCGCTCGTGCATCAGGTGCTTTATCGGGCGGTGATACGAGCGCTGGGGCAGTCCGATGGCGCGGACCCATCGAGCGTTTACAAATCGCTTACCGGCGTTGAGCGGATCAATGACGTGATGCTGGTGGACCAGACGCCCATTGGCCGCACGCCGCGCTCCAACCCCATCACCTACATCAAAGGCTTCGATCTGGTCCGCGAACTGTTTGCCGCGCAACCAGAGGCCAAGCGACTTTCGCTCACGCCGGGACATTTTTCTTTCAACGTGCCTGGAGGGCGCTGCAACACCTGCGAGGGCGACGGCACGGTCACCGTCGAAATGCAGTTCCTGGCCGACGTCGAGCTGCCTTGCGAGGACTGCAACGGAACACGATATCAGACAAAGATTCTCAATGTGACGTACAAGGGCAAGAATATCCACGATGTGCTGCAAATGACCGTGAAGGAGGCGCTGCGCTTTTTCGCCGGCCAAACGCGGCTGCTGGAGAAGCTCGCTGTGCTGGACGAGATCGGCCTTGGTTACCTCAGGCTGGGACAGTCGGCGACGACGCTTTCCGGCGGCGAGGCGCAGCGCGTGAAGCTGGCCGCGCATCTGGCTCAGGTTCGCGCGACCAACGCCAGCGCCAGGCCTTCCGAGGCCAGCCGCGTACTCTACATCCTCGACGAGCCGACGACGGGGTTGCACTTTGACGATGTCTCGAAGCTGCTGACGGCCTTCCGCAAGCTGATCGACGGGGGCGGTTCGCTGATTGTCATCGAGCACAATCTGGACGTGATCAAATCCGCGGACTGGGTAATCGACATGGGCCCCGAGGGCGGGGAAGCAGGCGGCCGCATTGTGGCCGAAGGAACGCCAGAAGAGATTGCGGCGAACCTCCACTCTCACACTGGAAAGTGGCTGGCGGGCGTGCTGTAAGCGGACTATATTCCGGCGCGAAAATCTGCGCGCTAGAGATTTGTTTGAGGAGTCTCTGCGCAGCTACCTCACGAGAGCAGCCTTTGTCGCGGATTGCGTAAATTCAAAGCGCAGGAGCAAGACGCGGCTGGCAGCTTGCCCGTCAGCTTGCGCAGGCTTGAATCTCCACTGGCGCGCGGCTTTGAGAGCCAGGTTAGAGAAATACTTGCTTCCGGTCGAATCGATCGTAGCATCGGAAACTTCGCCGCTAGGATCAACGGTGACGCGGATACTCACATGGACTGTGCCGCTAATGGTATCCCTTATGCGGGCCGGTACGTCGGGCAAGACCTGATTGACGACGGCGCCGCTCACCGCAGTGGCTCTGGCGCTTTGTTTCTTCGCAACGGAAGAGGGATGCTGGGGCGCGGCGGCAGGCGACACGGCTTGCGGCTCTCCGATTGACGGCGAGGGATGGGGCTGGTGAGAGTGCAGCAGGCCAGAGATTACCAGGAGCAGAACGAATGCGGCGGCAACGATTGCCGTCAGGCGCAGCTTGGCAGGCTTCGTCGGACTGGTTTCACTAGCAGGCTCCTGAAGAGATAAGGGCGATTCGAGGCGAGCCTTGATTTCACCGAGGGTGCACCGGCGCTGCGGATCGATCCGGAGACACTCTCGCGCGATGGTGGCGAAGGGTTCCGGGATGGACTCCCGCACAACCGGCTCCTGATGCGTCGATCTATCCCAAAGCGGCGGATGCTGGGTGAGGCTTTCGACCAGCAAGGCGCCGAGCGACCAGATGTCCGCAGAGGGCAAAATGGGCCCGGCGGCGCTTTCCGGGGCGTCATAAACGCTCAGCAACGCAACGGTTTTGATCGGCTGGCCCGCAACTCGCAGGCTCTCGCTGAAGATCTTCAACTGATCATCGACAACCATGATGTTGGACGGCTTCAGATGACCATGCACGAATCCGTTCGTGTGAAGATAGCCAAGCGCATCGAGCACCGGCTCAAGCATCTCGCGGGTTTCGGAGGGGTTGAGCGGCCGCTCGGGAAGAATCTGGGAGAGATTTTCTTCGGCGTATTCCGTTACGGCATAGAGCAACAGGGTGCTGTCGATGCGCCAGCTTCCGGTGTGAAAGATGCGCATCAGATGAGGATGAGAGAGGGTTGCTATGGCCGCCCAGACCCGGATGCGGGCTTGCGCTGCGTCCTCATCTGACGGAATAAGCTTAATGGCGGCTTTGCGCGAGGGATCTCCGTCCAGTTCGGTGAGGAAGACGCCGCCCGATCCGGAGTCGCCTAACCATCGGAGGAGGGGAAATCTTCCGTCAATGACTTGGCCAATCCAATTGCTATCAACTGATGAGGTCATGGTTGAACCATTCTAACTCAGTGCAAACAAAGTGAACCATAGAAGGCGCATCCTGCTTCGATCGACAGCGAAGGTATCATTGAGGTGGAGTCACTTCCGCGCAAGGGCATTGCAGGAAGACGGATGCTGCAACACAAATGATATGAGGCTATTGAAATGAACGAATGTGCCAAGAATAAAGGACTTATGGGCAGGGAAGTGACCGGAAAGCCAGTCACCAGCTGCGCGGATCTGAATGAGGTATTTTCGGGATCTCTGCCGGCTTTTGGAGGCGCCTACCTGCGGCGAGTCTATGAAGTGATGAAGCAGGTGATCGAAAAGCGCATTCCGCTGGTCGTCACTTGCGCCGGACCAATCACGGTTTCCGATCAGCATCGCGCGTGGCTGATTCCACTGCTCAGGGCGGCGAACACGGCGTACATTACGGTTACCGACGCCATCTGCTACCACGATGGACATGATTCGCTCCGGAAGAGCGATGAACGCCCGATCCGCGAGGTGGATCTGTTTGGTAATGATGCCGAACTGCGCGAGAACGGCGTGATTCGCGTGACCGACACCGGTTTTGACGAGCAGGTTCTTTTCGACCAGGACGCCGTGTTGACGGACGTACTGCAAAGGCCTGAGTTCCAAAAGCGAATGACGACAACGGAACGCAACTATCTGCTCGGCAAGTACTATGCCGAGCGGGAGAGTGCGCTGGGCATTGCGCCGGGCCTGCTGAGCACATGCTCCGATCTTGAATTGCCGGTTTTCATCGGCGCGCCCGCGGATGGCAGCGCGTTTCTGAATTCCGTGAAGCTGTGGATGCTGGCGCGGATGGGAAAGATCAAGTATGGCTTCGATTACGATCTTCACGAAGACGTCTTCGAATCCTGTGCTTACCATCATTGGGGATTGTTCGGTTCCGAAGCGAAGTCGTTTGCGATTCTGGTATTGGGCGGGGGCGTTCCGAAGAATTATTCGCTGCAACCGGAACCGACGCTGTCGCAGATCTTCTTCCTGGAGGATATTCGCGGCTACGATTTTGACGCTCAGATCGTTTCATCCCCGGTGACGGATGGCAGTTTGTCATCGTGCGCGCCGTCGGAAGCTGTGTCGTGGGGCAAGATCAATCCGGAGACTTACACGACGCAGACGGTCAGTATGCAGGGCGATTACTCGTCCTACATGCCTTTCATTGTTCGCGCGCTTGTGGGGAAGGAATTGCTGCATCATCCGCCGGAACCGCTTCGCCTTTATGCCAAGCGCGATGAGCTCAAGAAGAAACTGCTTGCGGCGATTGGGAACGACGAGGGGGCCATGGCGAAAATCATGGAGACACTGTCGCTTCCTGCGGCGCTCAAGATATAAGAGCCTGGCTGAATACTTTGTTTATGCGAAGGGGACGGGCCGAGGTCCGTCCCCTTCTGGTTATTGCAGGTTCTATGCCTTGGCGGCTTCGAGCAGCGCATTGACTTTGGCCATCACCGGGAAGGCATCGGCAACGTAAACCACGTCAGCCTTGCCGCGCGTCCAGCCGCAGTTGGGGTCGAGCGAGATGGCGCGCCGGTCCGCAATGAATCGCCAACCTACGACGTGCGGCTCTTCGCCGTGGCAGCAGGTGGAGAGTCCCTTGGCGTGGCGGGGCGTCGAGCCAGTTTGGCCGATCTGATTCAGGTGCGTCAGGAAAGGAAGAACGGAGTTCCCTTCGCCGCCCTGATCGACGAGAGATTTACTGCTGCCCAGCGATGCGCCGGTCGCGCCGAGGAAGCCGAGAATCAGCTCACCCGCTTCGGCGGCATGGATCTGGCCGTCGGGCTGCTTCTTGGTCCAGCCAGCGCCCGCGACGAGGAGCATCTTTGCATCGGGGCGGATGGTCTGCTGGTCTTGTTGCGGGGCGCGGAAGCCGCTGACCGTGGTGCGCAGCGCTGGAAGTTGAACGGCGACCTCTTCGATTTTGGCAGTGCCGGATGCGCCCGCAAAGGCTGTGTGAGTTCCGGCGTCGAGGAGCAGGAACCAGGGGCGAACGTTGCGGCTGACGACTGCTTCAATGCGCTGGCGATAGAACCAGCGAGAGGCTTCGATTGTGTCTGCTCCGCCCAATGAGGTTATATGAGTGTCGACGAAGCCGCTGAGTCTATGTGCTACGCCCGCAGCAACGCGCGTGAAACGCGAAGAGCCGGGAGCGAGAACAATGGTAGCGTTTGCCGCGCGGCAGAGGGCTTCGACGGCGGCTGCGTCGGTGGCGTAACGCGCCTGTGAGAAGGCTTCGCCTGAGACAGCCAACAAACGCGCTCCGGTTGAAGCCAGGGCTGCGGCTGCGGATGTGGAGTCAGCAGCGACAATGCCGATGGTGAGCGGGGCCGAGAGGCGCGCGGCCAACTCCAGCCCGGCGGTGACTGTTTCGAGCGAAGCGCGTGTGAGTGCGGAGCCGGTTTCGTCAGCGTGAGTAAGTACAAGTAGGTTTTCCATTATTCGGCTCCAATCCATGCGACCAGCTCGGCTGCGATCTCGTCAGGCGTGAGGTCTTTCACCACGCGCGTGGTGCGCTGCTGCTTGGGCAGGCTTACCGAGACGTAGCTCAGGCCGTTGGCATCGAGCTTTGCGGCTCTGGCCTTTTGCAGAGCGGGCATAATCGTTCTCATATTGCTCATGCCGACTTGCGGATTGTTGCGCGGCTCGGCGAGATTGCCCGTGGCCCAGCCGAGAACTGCTGGCGCACCGGCGCAGACCGAAAGCTGATGTTTTCCGCCTTCGACGCGCTCCAGCACTTCAAAGCTGCCGTCGTCGCGCAGATCGATTTGATCGACGCCCTGAAACTGATCTGTGATGCCGAGGCGCTCGCCGACTAACTGAAGCGTCACGCCAGCGCCGCGCGTGGCTGACTCCCAGCCGCCGAAGAGCAAGAGCGTAGTTTTATCGAGTCCGGGCAGAGCGGCGATGGTCTCCGCAAGCACGGCTGCTGTTGAGTGCGCGTCAGGAAAGCCGCCGATGGGGCCGTCGATGGGAACCAGCTCGAGCGGGACCTTCTGCGCGACAGTCATCATCACCTGTTGCAGCTTGGCTTTGGGGCCGAGCGAGACCAGCCAGAGCTTGCTGCCGGGGTTCTTGGCGGCCAGTGCTGCCGCCTCATAGAGCGCGCATGCAGCCCATGGGTCGAGGACTGCGGGTAAGACCATTTCGTTCTTGAGACCGGGGCCGGTAGGGCCGGTGACCGGCTCCAAGGTTTGCAGCGGATCAGGAACGATGCCCGCGCAAACCACGATGTGCAATGCATTTGCCATGTAATTTTCCTTTATGAATAGTTTAATTGATCGAGAAACCTAGTTCTCCACCGAGTGCAGCCCGCCCGCCCCGGTGCGGCGGACGTACTATTCAGAGATCCCGGTGACTGAGGTCTGCCAGACGGTCTTATCGGGCATGAGTATATCGTACCGTTGGAAGAGAGGTGTATCGCTTGTTCTATGTGTGTTTTTTAAGAGGTGAGCCAGATAGTCGCCCGGAAGCATGCGGATTTGGTGGTCATGATGAAACGATCTCAGAACACCGTTCAATTCGATTTTCTGACCGTTTATGACTGTATCTGCAAACACCTCTTGTTCGCATGAACCGTCTCCTGTGCACCATGAGCGGAAATGTATTCCTGAAATATGCACTTTGATGGTGTAGTCGTCTGGATTGGTACTCGGGGTTGGTTGCTGACCATAACGTGTTTTCTGACCATAGATCGAAGATGCACTGCAGAGCAAAAGGAACGATACGACAAAGAATTTTCTCATCGGTATCCTCACTTGTGTTTTGAATTGGTTGATATGCCGGGGTTAAAGCCCCGACCTGCCAACCCATATTCTTCAAGACACGAGCACAGAGATTTAGTTGCTGGCAAAGAAAAGAATGATCAATTTTCCGCCGAATGCAAGCCGCCGGAGCCGGCGCGGAACTCGATGTTACCGTGCTCGCCGTCGGGGGATTGGCCGCAATTCCACAGGCATGCGCCGCAATGGATGCACTTTTCGCGCTCGAAGGCGGGCGCGCCGTCTTCGCCCAGCGTGATGGCCTGGCCCGAACACATGGCGATGCAGGTTTTCTCCTCGCAGGTGACGCAAAACTCCGCATTGCGGAAGGCGATGTGATCGGCGAAGCCGGGCATCGCCTGGACCTTGCCGCCGATGAGGAGCGCGTCCTGTTGCGTGACGAGCAAGCGGCCATCGAATGGAATCTCAGGCCAGCCGCGCGCGGAGAGCAGGACATCGTGGAGCGAGCGCCCGTCAGCGACGGCCAACTTTGTTGCGTCCTTGAGCTTCAGCGCGTCGGAAGAGTTGGCGGGGAATGGGCGAATCTGCTTGTGTGCCGGAGGGGCGCTCGCGCTCAGCGAAAATTTTCCATGCGTGAGGCCAGCAAGGGCCATGCCGATCATGCCTTTGACGATTCCGCTCTGGAATCCGTTGCGTGCGTTTTCAGCTTCACGCGCGCCGCGCGCGACCCAACTTAAAGCGCGGCGGGCTTCATAGGTGGCGGCGAGATTTTCTTGCGTGAAGGGTTTGCCGGCGCGTAGCAGATCGATTACGGCGTCGCCGAGTTGCGTGCCGGTGGCCCAGGCCTCGTCGACGCCCGAGCCGGTCAACATATTCGTTGACCCCGACCCTTCACCGATGCGGGCGAAACCGTCGCCTGAGAGGAATGGCTCGCCGTGGCGGCCCGACTCTTCCAGAGACTTCGCGCCCCAGGAGCGCAGAGTTCCGTCCTTGAGGTACTTCCACAGCGCGGGGTGCTGGATGTAGTGCTGCAGGTAGCGATAGGCGGTGCGCGAGGGGTCGTGCAGCCAGGATGGGGCGAAGATGCCGACGGAAACGAGCCGCTCGGGATGGACGTAGAGGAAGCCGAAGATCTCCGGCTCGGGGTAGCCGAAGCTGTGCCAGACGGTGCCGGACTCGAGTGCAGAGTCTTCCGGCAGCTCGATGACGAACTTCATGCCAAGGGCCCATTCGCGATGGGCGTGTCCTGCGGGCAGGCCGAGCTTATCGTCGAGCGCCTGGCCGACAGCGCCTACCGGGCCATCGCCAACGACGGTCAGGGGCGCGCGGACATCCATTCCGGGCATAAAGCCGCTGGTTGGCACGCCGGATTTTTCCACGCCCTGATCGGCGAGGCGGAGGCCGTCAACCTTATTGCCGTTGAAGAGCGGCCCGGCGATCGGGCTTCCGGGCCAGATTTGCACGAGGCCGGTGGCCATCAGTTGCGAGCCGACCCACTGGTTGAACTGGCCGATGGAGAGCACCAGGCCGCCGTGCTTGTTGAGGAACGGCGGCGTCCAGGGCAGCGTAAACGCATGATCTCTGACGCCGATGAGCTCTCCGCCAAGACGCAGGAAAAAATCACAGAGGCGCAAAAGCGTGGAGCGGCGGCTGGCGCCGATGGGGTCGAGCAGGTACATGACCCGCTCGCTTTTGACTTCGACGGCCATGGGGATTTCGGCCGGATTGAGGGCCGGAAAGCTGGAGCGAATCGCCTGACCGCGCGTGACTACGCCGCTGACGCCGGAACTGATGTCGTCAGCCCGCTCGTAGCAGAGAACTTGCAGCGGCATTCCCGGCGCAACGCGGCTCTCGAAGGCCGGATCAGCGGGATTCTCGGTCCATGCCTTCGTGAGCGTGGAGAGAAAGCCGCCTGTGGCGGGACCAAAGCCGGCGCAGGCGATGTCGACTTCCATGGAGGGACGGTCGATCGCCGGGGTTTGAGAATCGGTGATTGCGGCTTCCACGACTATGCGGGCCTCCTGTGGATCGATCCGTGGTTCTTGACTAAGACACTCTTCACTGCGCCCCTACGGGGCGCAACTCTCAACTTGGCTGGCTTTCCCAGGGTTGCGCTTCGCTTCACCTTGGGCTATTTTCATTCACTCCCTCCGGGAGTGGCGGATGACTGGCATACATCATTCAATAATTTGGGGTCGCGGTAGCCCACCCTAGCAGTTTCATCTCACTCAGACCTGAACAAACGCCCCACGCCTGGTGGCATCTCTTGCCTCCACAACAGTGCATCTTGATAGACATGAGCAAGTACAGGATCATCCTGCCAGTCTTTGAAGAAGTCCGCCAACTGGCCGTTCTCAAACAGATGCTCAAGAACGGCATTCAGCACTGCATCGCGTACCCCTTCGTCACCACTTTTGTAAAGATCTGCCAATCGTTGCTTGATTTCGACGAGTATGGCGCGAGGAACTGTCTCATCTTTCCAAAATGTCGTAATCCACTTAACAAGATCGTAACCGGCAATGTACCGAGAATGTACCCATTGAGAATCTGGATTCTCTTCAATGCACCGAATAAGATGGGGAACGACAAACCCGTAATAATCCTCAAAACCCAACTGCGGTGTAATGTGCTTAGCGCGATCAAAATCACAGATCATTGCAAGTACGCATCCCTGCACTTGTATATCTCGCGAGTGCATCCAATCGAGAACCTGTTCCCTCGAAATCTCACACGCCAGTGTCGGATCGTCGCCGCCAAACGCGGCGCAAATCAACTCGATAGTTGCGTGAATTGATGGTTCCTCTGGCACAACTGTCCTCACAGTAGAAAACACATTCGAGCAGTTAGCAGCTCTTACGCCGGATAATCCAGCGCCTCGGGAATCATGACCTTGGCGACGGTGTCGGCTGCGCGGTCCTTGGCCAGGCGCGAGCCGCTCAGGCAGGCGGTCAATTTGTTTTGCATGCGCAGGAAATCCTCGCTGCCGGCGCAACCGGCGCAGGGTCCAGCCTTCTGGGGATGCGTGCCGTCAGCGGCCAATACGTCGGAGGCCATCGCCGAAATGCCCGGCATGGTCCCTTCAAGCTCGTCCAACTCGTTGGCCAGAAAACAACTGCGGTGTTCTTCTTCGTCCCATGACGGGTGGCAGTTATAGCCGAAGACGAGTTCAGCGCAGACGCGAGAGACTTCGCCGGCAGCGGACGCGGCTTGGGTGTGGCAAAGGTCGCTGAGGAACTTCACGGTGCCCTCAAGACCTTCGGCGGCGACAGGATCGTTTCCGCCCTGAGCTTCGAGTTCGAGCACGTCGAGAATCTGCGCGCGCGAGGCGACCAGCCAGCAGAGCGCGTCGGCCAATGCAAAGGTGACGCCCTGGCGTTGACCGTGATAGAGCTTTGCGCCCGAGGGGTCGGTGGCCTTTTGCAGGTGGCTCAGCGTCCATTGCCACATCTGCATGGCTGAAGCCAGGGTGCAGGCTCCGGTGCCGGGCCGGGACGAGGCGATGAGCCGCATCTGGGCGGTCCAGGCGCGGAACTGGGCCAGAAAGACCTCGGAGGTCATGGTGACGGTCAACTGGCGGCGTTGCACGGCTTCCGGGCCTTCGTAAGTGGCTTCGAGCTGGGCGTCCATCCACTTGTTGCCCAGGAAGCCGGGGCAATCCTCGGTGATGCCGTATCCGCCCATGAGGCTGACGGCTTCGCGCAGCAGATTGGCTCCGTGGCCGGTGTTCCAGAGCTTGGTGGCCGGGCAAAGTACGTTCGCCTCGGCGTCCTTGAGCACAAACTGAACCAGTGGGTCAGCTTCAAGCTCCTGGCGACGGGGTGCATCCGAATTTTGAGCGATGAGCGAGACCAGTTCGATGGCTCGGTCGGCGCTTTCCCTGAGGGCCTTCATCTCGGCTCGTCCGCCGCTGATGCCGCGTTCGGCGAGGATGGCGCTCTTCTGTTTTTCGATGGGGTCCAGATCGTCAAAGAGGCGTGCGGTGGCAAAGCCGAGCGAGGTAGCGGCTTCACCGGTGGCCCAGACATCCACCAGCCGATGCAGTGCGTCTTCGCGTTGCTGGATGCCCTGCTCGTAGCGCACCGAGCCGGGGGTTGTGCCGTCGGCGCCGCGGAAACGCCCGCGCTGGTAGCGAATCACCGGCTCAATGGCTGACAGGAGCTTGGCCGCCGACATAATGCCTACTGGCACACGGGTGCGGCGGAAGACCGCTTCGATGATTTCGCCGTGGCTGTAGTTGGGAACGATGACGCCGTCCTTGACGGTGTATCCGCCCACGATGCGGCTGGCCGGGACCTTGAGATTGAAGATGGGATCGCCGGTGGAGGAAAGCTGGTGAACCAGCTTTTTGGTGGGCGTTCCGTGATCAAAGATGCCCTCGTCGGTCTCTTCGAGGATCACCATACAAGTGCCCTTGATGCGAGGGTCGTCGGAGGCAACCGCGGCGGTGACGAAGTTGGCGAAGGCGATGTTGGTGATGAAGCGACCGCGCTTGTCCACCTGCAGCCAGGGCTCTTCGCCTTCCTTCCACTCGGCCACGCGCATCTTGCCACCCAACATGCTGGCGTCAACGCCGACGTAGGGGATGGGCTCGGTGAGCACAAAGGCGCCACGCCAGGGAATGCGGTCCTCGCCGGGCTGTGGAGGCGCGGAAAGGCTTTTGTAGCGGTTCACCTGTTCGGGTGTGCCGCGCTCGTGAATGGGCGAGAGTGCCAGGAATCCGGCCAGGCTGGCCGTGGCCGCGCCGCCGTCTACCCAGGCCAGCTCGAAGGCCGCCAGAGCAAGCGCCAGGTTCTTGGGCCCGGCGATGAAGCCGCCCTCTTCCGGCTCCATGTAAGCCGCGGTGATGCCGGCGCGGTCAAACGCCTCCATCATTCCATTCTTTCCGGGAGTCCATTCGTGGGTGTTGCGCTCGCCGGCGGCCACCAGGCGCGCCACGGTTCCCCGCGCCACGCCGCGCGCCGACTGAACCAGCATCTGCAGATCGAAACGATCGGCAAAACGCCATAGAATCTGGCGCACCGCGTCCCCAGGGAGAGTGAGCATGATTTTTGCTTCGGGCACAGCAACCGTAGCCATTAATTTTTTCCTCAAGCAGCGGTCATATTGTGCTTTACCAGGCCTTGGATTGCCTGTGACCTGTATCACTTCGCGCTGCTGGCGGCTCTGGTTGGCAAGATGCTGAAGGAGCAGGGAATCTGGTGGGGAGAAAAACGCGACAGACACGCTTTAACGCATGATCGGGTTCCTCGACCGTGACCGTCGTCACATGCGCCCGGATAAAGTAACCTATATGAATTGGAGTCGACCGGGGAGCTGTCCATGTTTGGACAAGGAGCAAGACCATGACATCACAAATCAGTGCGGCGGCAGTGATTTTGCTGGCTGCTTCCATTGCGGGGCCTGCTCTCTCCCAAGGGTCCGGAGCAGATATCTACAAGGCCAAGTGTGCCGTGTGCCACGGGGCCGACGGACTGGCCGCCACGCCGATGGCCAGGATCATGAAGACTCTTTCATTCAAGGACCCAGAGATTCTCAGGGCCACCGATGCGCAGTTGTTCGACTCGACGAAGAACGGCAAAAGCACAATGAAGGGCTACGCCGGCAAACTGACGGATGCACAGATCAAGGATGTGGTCGCTTACATGCGTACGCTGCAGAAATAGAAGAACGGGCCCCGGCCGCGTGGCGCTGAGCGGGAAAAGGCCGCAATCCTTTGTATTACTTGCGCCCGGCTGGGGACCGGCCAGTAAGTGCCAGGATCGATCAGAGCTTACAGGATGACTTTCCCTGGATTGCGCTCGCCGGCGGCCACCAGGCGCACTGCGGTTCCCCGCACCACGCCGCGCGCCAACTGAACCAACATCTGCAGATCGAAACGGCCGGTAAAACGCCATAGAATCTGGAGCACCGCGTTCCCCTGGGAGAGTGGGCGTGATTCTCGCTTAGGGTTGCGCAGCCGCAGCCATAAATTTTTGTCCTCAGGCAGCGGTCATTTTGTGCTTTACTAGGCCTTGGATCGCCTGTGACCTTCGTCACTTGCGGCTGTGTAACGCAACCTATATGAAATGGACGTGGCGGGAAACTGCCAACGTCGGGAAAAGGAGTGACACTATGAATTCACGGATGAGCGCGGCGGCTGTGATTCTGCTGACCGTTTTGATTGCGGCGCCTGCCTTCTCTCAGGCATCCGGCGCAGACACCTACAAGGCCAAGTGCGCCATGTGTCATGGGGCCGACGGACTGGCTACCTCGACGATGGCCAAGAACATGAAAATACAGTCTTTCAAGGCGCCGGCGCTGGTGAAGGCCACTGATGCGCAGTTCATCGCCTCGACGAAGAACGGCAAAGGGACGATGAAAGGCTACGCCGGCAAACTGACGGATGCACAGATTATGGATGTGGTCGCGTACATCCGCACGCTGCAGAAATAGCAGAAATCGCAGGAGCAGGCCCGGGTTCCGGACCGTGTGATTTCGCTTTTTTGGGTGTGGTGGTTTCCCACCCTTTCGCCGGAAAAAAGGCGAAAGGATGGGGCACGGAGATGGTGCGGGAAGGTACGGTCTAAGACCAGTCGCGTGACGCAGGGAGGGACAAGGCCGCAATCCTTGCCTCTCTCTCGCGCCCGGCTGGGAACTAGCCGGCAAGGGCAAGGATCGGAGCCGAGATGAAGACTGTTTCCTCGATTGCGCTCGCTCTTGGGGCGCTTCTGGTTTTCGCGGCGCCGCGCGTGGTGGCGGCGGAGACCGATTGCCTCTCCTGCCACGGGGACAAAACCCTGCAGGACGCTTCCGGGCACAGTATCGCCGTGGATGGCGCGAAGTTCGGCTCGAGCATTCACGGCAGCCTGAAATGCGGCGATTGCCATGCGACCATCAAGGACTACCCTCATCCGGATCAAGTGACGCCCGTCAAGTGCGAGACCTGCCACGCGGACCAGGCGGCTGGGTTGGTAGGAAGCGTTCATGCCAACCGGGCGGAACATCCCTGCACCAGTTGCCACGGAGACGCACACGCCATCTTTCCCAAGGCGGACCCGAGGTCAGCGGTTTATCCGCTGAATATTCCGCGCACCTGCGGAAATTGTCACGGCAATGCCGCCATGGCTGAGAAGCACGGCCTACCCAACGTCTATCCGCTGTATATCGACTCCATACACGGCTTTGCGTTGAGCAACGAGGGGCTGCTGGTGGCGGCAAATTGCCAGAGCTGCCATGGCTCTCATCACATTCTGAGCCACAAGGATCCGCTTAGCCCTACCTACAAGGCGAATATTCCCAAGACGTGCGGAACGTGCCACGCGGGAATCACCGAAAACTACATGAACGGAGTACATGGAAAAGCTGTAGCGGCGGGCAATATGAATGCGCCGGTATGCACGGACTGCCACACGGCGCACGCCATTCTGCAGCCGACAGCGGCGGCTTTCCGCATGCAATCAACGCCTATCTGCGGCTCCTGCCACAAGGATAAGCTTTCCACTTATCACGATACCTTCCACTCGCAGTTGGGCTCGCTGGGCGGGTACGTGGAAACTGCGCGGTGCTGGGATTGCCACAGAGCGCACGATGTGTTGCCGGCCTCGGACCCGCGGTCTCCGATTGCCAAGGCCAACCTGGTGACGACATGCGGCAGGTGCCATGCGGGCGCCAACGCCAGCTTCGTGCAGTATCAGCCCCATGCCAATGCGCGCAATCGCAAATTGAATCCGGCCCTCTACTTTGTCCGCTTGTTCATGAACCTGCTGCTGGCCGGCACTCTCGGGTTCTTCGTGATTCACACCATACTGTGGCTGATCCGCTCGCGCTACGACCAGATCAAGAGAAAAGCCGCGGGAGGAGGAAAGAATGCCTGATCAGGAGCCTGCAGTAGCTGACAGCGGCGAGAAACGTCCCACGGGTGAGCGGTATTTCATGCGCTTCACGCGGGCGCAAAGGTATCTTCACGCCACACTGTTTACCAGCTTTCTGGGGCTGGCGGCGACGGGTCTTCCGCTGCGTTTCAGTGAGAGCATATGGGCGCGCGGACTGGCCAAGGGCGTGGGCGGATTTGGAGCAATTCTTTTCTTCCATAAGTTCTGCGCGATCGTGCTGACGATCGCGTTTCTGATCCACGTGAAAGACCTGTTTACGCGCGCGGTGATCCATCGCGAAAAGGGAATCTTCTGGGGTAAGACTTCCATGGTGGCCAACTGGAAGGATGTGAAGGATCTCTTCGGGCACATTCGCTGGTTTTTGGGACTGGGACCGAAGCCGCAATTCGAGCGTTACGCCTATTGGGAGAAGTTTGATTACTGGGCAGTTTTCTGGGGCATGGTCGTCATCGGCTTTTCAGGCTATGCGATGTGGTTTGCTCCATTCTTTGCGCACTTTTTACCCGGCTGGGCGCTGAACGCCGTACTGGTGATTCACAGCGAAGAAGGGCTGCTGGCCATTCTGTTCATCTTCTCCATCCACTTTGTGAATACTCACTTGCGCCCGGATAGTTTCCCCATGGATATGGTGATTTTTACGGGAGTGGAGAGCGAAGAAGAGTTCAAGCATAAGCGCACGCAGGAGTATGAGCGGCTGAAGGCGCAGGGGAAGCTGGAGTCGAGAATCGCGGAGGCGGCGCCGGTCTGGCTGCTCAATTTCTCCAAGGTTGTGGGATTCACGGCTATCTTCATTGGCCTGCTGCTGCTGGTGCTGACCCTGACCGCGTATTTCGGATCCTGAACATTTAGTTGGACTTTTGCCTTGAAGAGAGGCTTCGGCCCCATTCGAGAGTGGCATTGGCTTTGTTTTCCAGAGGCTGTCAGCGCCGGGGCGTGGGGTCGCGCCCCGGTTTCGTCTACTTTGGTGCTGTGATTTCAATCACTGCTAGTTTCTGTGCCGAAGACTCTCCTCAAAGGCGTGACCTCTGCCAGAAGAACACTTGCCCAAACGCTGGCCTTGTCCCTGCTGATTTGCGCCGGCGCGGCTCGCGCTGAGCATAAGCTCCAGGACAAAGACTGCCTTGCCTGCCACTCCGACTCCACACTGACCACGGAGGTGAATGGCAAGCAAGCGAGCCTGTATGTGGATGGGGGCAAGCTGAAACATTCCGTCCACGGCGATATGTTTGCTTGTGTCGATTGCCACAAGGACGTGACGAGCCTGGCGCATGAGACCGCGCCCCGCAAGGTTCGCTGCGCAGAGTGCCACGCCGACGCACAGGAGGCCTATTCTCACAGCCTTCATGCCAGCACATATCGTGCCGGCGGGCCGGGAGCAAATTGCCAGGATTGTCACGGAGGCGCGCATGAAGTTCTAGCCGCCGCCGATGCCAAGTCGCCGGTGAATCATGCAAATATTCCCGTTACATGCGGCCGGTGCCATGGGCAGAAGTTTCTGATGGAGTCGAAGGGCGAAAGCGCTCAGGCATTCATCTCTTATCAAGACAGCGTGCATGGGCGTGCGGTTCAGAACGGATCAACAAAGGCTGCGGTTTGCACCGATTGCCACAGCGCGCACGAGATTCTTCCCGCCAACAATCCCAAGTCGCCGATTTACAAGTTCAACGTTCCGGCGACCTGCGGCAAGTGTCATTCGGCGGTTGAAACGACCTTCATGCAGAGCATTCATGGGCAGGGAATTGCGCGGGGCAATGGGCTGGCCCCGGTCTGCACGGACTGTCACGGAATCCACTCGATCAAGGCTCCTGTGAACCTCAGCGCGGCAGTCTCGGAGAAGAATGTCTCCACGGATGTTTGCGCCCGCTGCCACGAAGGTGTGCGTCTATCGCAGGAGTTCGGCGTCCCCGGAAACCGGGTGACAACGTACTTCGACAGTTATCACGGGTTGGCGGCGAAAGGCGGGTCGGTGGTGGCGGCCAACTGCTCCAGTTGCCATGGCGTGCATAATATTTTGCCGTCAAGCGATCCCCGCTCCACGGTGAACAAGGCCAACCTCGACGTGACCTGCGGGCAGTGCCATAAGGGAGTTACGCAGAAATTCACTCTTACGCCTGTGCATCTGGGCGATGGCATTCAGCATAAGGACATCGGCTCAATCGCGGTGCGCTGGATCAGGCTGATTTATATAGTTCTGATTCTCGTTGTGATTGGTGCCATGTTCCTGCACAACGCCATTATCTGGCGCAGCAAGGCCGTGGCACGGCGCGCGATGCAGAATCCCATGATGTTCCGCATGAGCGCCAACCAGCGCTGGCAACACCTGATCCTGCTCACCAGCTTTATTGTTCTGGTCATCACCGGCTTTGCGCTCAAGTTTCCCAACTCATGGATAGCCGCAATGCTGGGCAACGGAAACGGTGAGCGGCTGCGCAGTATTATCCATCGCATAGCTGGCGTGGCTCTGATCGGCGCGGGTTTCTATCACGTCTTCTATCTGGCGATGGCCAAGGAGGGCCGGCGGCTGATTCTGGACATTGCGCCGCGGCCAAAGGATGCCTTCGATGCCTGGGCGACGATGCGCTATTACCTTGGCCAGGGCGGCGAAAAGCCGAAGTTCGGCCGCTTCAACTATGCGGAGAAGGCGGAATACTGGGCGCTGGTATGGGGCACGGCGCTGATGGCGATTACCGGCGTGATGATGTGGGCCAAGGTCTGGGTGGGAGACCTGCTGGCGCGCTGGTGGGTCGATGTGGCCACCGCTATCCACTTCTATGAAGCGATTCTGGCCACGCTGGCGATTGTGGTGTGGCACTTCTATCAGGTCTTCTTCGACCCTGACGTCTATCCGATGAACTGGGCGTGGTGGGATGGGAAGATGCCGGTGGAGCACTATCGCCACGAGCATGAGCTGGATACCGAGGCGCTAGCCGAGGCAGAAGCTAAAGTCCCCTCTGCCGAGGTCGATGAATCCGGCAAGGGGAGCGGCGATTCATCGACCGTTCAATAACAAATGTTGTAATGTGAAGATGAGCGAAACCTCTGGTCAAAGGGCGCGTTTGCATCGGCCAGGGATTCGCTGAGGGGCGCCTTCGCTCTGCTTGACAGCGCTGGGGCGGCGTTCTGAGATTTGTCCGGCACTTGAGTATTCTCTCTACAACTGATGAAAGGTAAGAGGCGGATGGTGAAGATGCGGTGGTTTCGTGTATTCGGATTGGCTGCGGTCGCGTTGGCATTCAGTCTTACTTCGACAGCGCAGGGTGATCCGGCGGCGATTCAGCAACAGCTTTATATGCAGTTCAAACTGACGACGACGACGGCTGACCGTTCGGATATTGTCACGGGTGGGGATGTGGTGGTGATCCACAAGCCTGGACTCTTGATGTATGCTGTGGCCTCGCCCATGCCCCCGTCGAACACCTATAAGAACGGAAGGATTGGACAGGGCTGGGGTGGTTTCGGGAAGGATTTGGCGATCACCATGGCGGCGCCGGGAGGGGCAACATCGGCCGATTACCCGCATCGCACGTTTGTGCCCGAGGAAGAGTGCTGGGTCACGGGTATTCAGGTGCAAAGGGATGGAGTGCTCTTCCAGCTTTACAGCGATCCTTACGACGACATCCGCTACTACGCGAACCTAAAGATACCTTTTCCCAACAAGAAGGAAGTACCGTCTGTGGATGCGGTCGCGCAGTTGGTGGCAGAGGTGCTGACCGTTGTGCCCATGGACAATAGGGGCGACCGGTCAGCGCAAGCGCCCGCTCCTGCTCCAGCAGTGGCTCCGGCACCTGTAGCGCCCATGCCTGAGATTGCTCCTCCGCCGCCACCGGCAGACGCCCCGCCACCAACGATTGCACTGGGCCAGACCAAGAGCCAGGTGACCGCTGCTTTCGGGCAGCCGGTGAGGATGGCGAAACTCGGGGTGAAGGAGATTTACTATTACAAAGATATGAAGGTGACCTTCACCAATGGAAAAGTCAGCAACGTTGAGTAAAGCGCTTTCGCCGCGCAGTTTGCACAGATGGTGAGCGCTTTGTGAATGGAGCGCAGTCGTAAGATCGAAAGGGAAAAGAGGACCGATGACAATACAACTTCTCCGCAAGGCCGTCCGGATTGGCTCCGCAGCAACGATTCTTGCCGCATTCCTGAGCATGGGCAGTATGGCAAGCGCAGCCAACAACAACAAGTCCGCCCCGGCTCCTTCCCGGCCAGCCGCCGCGCCGGCCGGAAGACCTTCTGGCGGCGGAGCAATGCATGGACCAAGCGGCGGCGGAGCTGCTTCACACGGACCGACTACAGGCGGCGCGGGCAGCCATGGACCAACCACAGGCGGGTTTGCATCGCATGGACCCACGACGGGCGGCGGGGCATCGCACGGGCCTACCACGGGCGACGCACATACGACCACCATGGGTGCGGGTGCTGGTCACACCACGACCATGGGCGGCGGAGCTGGGCACGGCACGGCCATGGGAGGCGGGACCGGTCACACCACAACCGGAGGCCACTCGGCATTTGGAGGCTCAACGCCCAGGGGAAGCAATGAACACATGACCAGGGGCGGCAGCGCGGTTCGCACGCGGCCCAACGGCAGGGTGAGCGATGTGCATGACGCACGGCGCGGGATGGACGTGCATCACGGACTGAACGGGAACCGGAGAGTCGAAGTGCAGCGCCATGATGGCAGCCGGATGGTCGCCGAGCACGGACGCCGCGGCTATGTGGAGCGCGGGTATAACTACCACGGACACGATTTTGGCAGGAGGGCATACTTCTACCATGGCCATGAATATAACCGTTACTATCGGGGCTACGGCTACCGCGGGCTGTCTCTGAGTATTTATGCTCCGGGCTTCTATTTTGCCCCCGGCTTTTATGGATGGGCGTATAACCCCTGGGCAGCTCCTATCAGCTTCGGGTGGGGATGGGGAGGCAGTCCGTGGTTCGGATACTACGGCGGCTATTTTGCTCCTTACCCGGTCTATCCATCAGCAGCGTTCTGGCTGACGGACTATATCATCTCGCAGGACCTGCAGGCGGCCTATGCGGCGCATCAAGAGGCCGGCGAAGTGGATGGCGCTCCGTCCTCCGCAGGTGGCCCGCCGGTGCTGACGCCGGACGTGAAGCAGATGGTCGCCGACGAAGTGAAGAACCAGTTGGCGCTGGAAAACTCCGAGGCGGCACAAAATGCCCAGCAGAAGGATGTGGACCCCGGATCGAGCGGAATTGCGCGCATGTTGGCTGACGGCCATCCGCATACATTCGTGGGCGGAGCCGCACTGGACCTGGTGGACACGAATGGGCAGGAGTGCGCAGTCAGCGACGGCGATGTGCTGCAGCTTCAGACGCCTCCACCCTCCGACGCAACCTCGGCGAACCTGGTTGTGATGGCCAGCAAGGGCGGAAATGAGTGCCAGAAATCCAGCACGGTGACGGTGCAGTTGACCGACCTGCAGGAGATGCAAAACTCGATGCGGGAGACCATCGATCAGGGGCTCCAGGATCTGCAAGCCAAGCAGGGCAAAGGTGGATTGCCGCCGGCGCCGCCTTCGGCCCTGGTTAAGCCGACTGAGCCTGAATATGCCCAGATTGCGCCTCCTGCCGATCCGCAGGACGCGGCCGATCTGCAACAGCAGAGCCAGCAGGCTGATCAGGCCGAGAAGGATGTGACCGCGGAGGACAGCGGAGCTCCTGGTGGCGCAGCAGCGATTGCGCCAGCGACGGCTCCGGCCGCGCCTGCGTCCGTTGAACTGGGCCAGAGCTTCGACCAGGTGAAGGCGGCTATGGGCGCGCCGACAAGCGTGGCGAATCTGGGGGCAAAGGTGATCTATAACTACAACGGCATGAAGGTCATCTTCAAAGACGGGAAAGTGACGGACGTGCAGTAAACCAAGCGGCGCGGGAGCGGATCGGTGATTCTCTCCTGCGCCGGGATCTGAACGCGACGAGAAAAACCGCTATTCGGCGACGATATTGCTGCCGAATAGCGGTTTCTTCACTGCGGATTTCTTTGCTGACAGACTTTATGCGTAGTTGATGGGATGCTTGCTAAGCCACTGCTCATCGCGCACCTTGCCGATGTTCTTCATGGCGCCGCCGGCGACACTCTTGCTGAGATGGCGGCTCTTCCAGGCCACGCCCGAGGCAAGCCCGATTGCGCAACCCAGCAAACCATACGCCAATGTGACAGACGGGGATTTCTTCCGGCAGATGGGATAGCCTACCAGCACGCCGACGCAGGCTCCCACAGCGGCAGGTACGAGAGCGCTGCGGACCGACTCGCCAAGGAATGGAGCAAGAGGTTCTCCATCAAGGAATTCATCCTGACCGGAGCGCGCACCCTCAATTCCGGAGCCCACAAGGCGCCGGCCATAATCGACATTGGACTTCACCCACTCGCCCAGTTCCATCGAATCTCCTCCAAATCATCGTGAACAAGACAAGTTTATCAGATTCCCAAACGCGGGGTCACATCAGTATTCCCAATCACAGCACCTTGTGGACACAATGACAGATATGCGACGATTGGCCCAAATCGGGACGCTGCAGAAGCCTGACCGCGCGCGTTATCATCGTTTCACTTCATCTTTTTGCAGGGTGTGGGTGGAATGCGGATTGCGTACGTGCTCACCTCGCTGGGCGTCGGCGGAGCGGAACGGCAGGCAGTGACGCTGGCTGAGCGGATGGCGGCGCGCGGTCATGCGGTCTCGCTCATCGTTCTCAGAGATCGCCAGCCTCATGAATGGCCCACTACGCTCGATGTCGTCCATCTTGATACGCTTAAGAACCCAGTGAGCATTATGGCCGCCCTCGTCAAGGCCCGCCGCGTTTTGCGCGTCTTCCAGCCCGATCTGATCCACAGTCACACTTATCCGGCAAATATGGCGGCGCGGCTGCTCAAGGTTCCTTTCCCGAGGGCGGCTGTTCTCTCCACGGTTCACAGTGTCTACGAGGGCTCATGGTCGCGCATGTTCGCCTACCGGTTTTCAGATCCCTTTAGCCGGCGCACCACTTCCGTGAGCCAGGCAGGCGCCGCCCGTTATGTGCGCCTTAAAGCTGTTCCGGCGCACAAATGCACCGTCGTCACCAATGGAATTGACGCCGTGGAGTTTGCGCCCAGCCCCGAGCGCCGGACCTGCTTGCGGGCGCAAATGGGAGTGAACAATGAGTTTGTCTGGCTGGCGGCGGGGCGCATCGTTCCTGCCAAGGACTATCCCAACTTGCTGCGCGCATTTTCTCGCGTACACGCAGTGATTCCCGACGCTCGTCTATGGGTGGCCGGAGAGGCGCCTGTGACCGGATTGGCAGCGGTTCAAACCCTGGCGGCCGAGTTGGGCGTGGCGGCCTCAGTCCGCTGGCTGGGTTTGCGCCGCGATATGTCCGCCCTGCTGGACGCCGCGGATGGTTTTGTGTCGGCCTCGGCTTGGGAAGGAATGCCGCTGGCCGTGGGCGAAGCGATGGCCATGGAGAAGCCTGTCGTTGCCACCGAGGTGGGCGGAGTGCGCGAGCTTGTGGGCGAAGCTGGCGTGATGGTTCCTGCCAAGGACCCAGAAACCCTGGCGCAGGCGATGCTGGCCCTGATGCGGTCGACGCCCCAGGCACGCAGATCTCTGGGCCGCGCGGCACGCGAGCGCATCGAAAGGCTATTCAGTTTCGACGCCAAAGCGGGCGAGTGGGAGTCGCTTTACGGGGAGATGCTAACGCGTAGTTGCTGATTTGCTCGGCGTGCTCCGGAATTCAGCGGCTTAACCGATGCAATTTGTGCCAACTCAGCGAGGCCCCATGATACGCTAATGATCGATTTCATCAGTTGCCTTGCCGTGCCGGTAAATCGGTTTAACGGAGGGCATGGAGGACTCTGGATGCGAACCACAATTGGCGGTCGTCGAGTGGTATGCTGCGCAATATTGGCAGCGAGCATGGGAGGCGGAATGGCTCAGGCGCAATTGAAACCAGCGCGGAATGCAGTACTGACGCTCGATCACGGCTGGCAATTCCGGCAGATTACAGCTGACCCGCAGCCCAGTGAGAGCGGCTGGCTTCCTGCTGCCGTCCCCGGCGACGTGCATTTGGATCTGCTGGCCAACAAGAAGATTCCCGACCCCTTCGTGCGCGACAACGAGTCCAAATTGCAGTGGATTGAAAAAGAAAGCTGGGAGTACCGGCTGAGCTTCGAGGTGACGCCGGCGTTGCTCGCTCGCTCCCATGTGGATCTTGTTTTTGACGGCCTCGACGGAGCAGCTGAAGTCCTCGTAAACAGCGCCAAGGTGCTCGTGGCCGGCAACAGCTTTCGAATTTGGCGCGTGCCCGCCAAGGCTCATCTGCACGCAGGAAAAAATACGCTGTACGTTGTGTTTCCATCGCCGTTGAAGGCCGCTGCCGAGGCAGCAGCCAGCGACCCCTGGCAGCCGAAAACAAAGACCGAGGCGAAAACTTACCTGCGAAAGCCCGCATATGAATACGGGTGGGACTGGGGTCCGCGCTTTGTGACCAGCGGCATCTGGAAGCCGGTTCGAATCGAAGCGTGGGACAAGGTACGCATCGCCGATTTTGCTATTCGCCAACGCGATGTGAGCAGGGAAGTGGCGCACCTCGATGCGGAGGTCGAAGTCGAGGCCGCCGCTGCCGGCCCGGCCATGGTGAGCGTGCAATACTCTGACGATGGCAAGCCGGTGACGCTGGCGCGGACAGTCAGTGTACATGCCGGGCGCAACGTCATCGACCTGCCTATCGAGATTCAGAAGCCGAAGCTCTGGTACCCTGCCGGTTACGGCGACCATCCGCTTTATCAATTCACTGCGCAGGCCGGAACAGCCAGCCAGACATCCGAGTCGCGCACGGTCAAAGCCGGTCTGCGCTCCGTGGTGCTGCATCGGGAGCTGGACAAATGGGGCCGGTCTTTTGAGTTTGTGGTCAACGGCATCCCGGTCTTTGCCAAGGGCGCGGATGTGATTCCTTTCGACAGCTTTCCGAATCGCGTGACGACAGCGGATTATCGCCGCGTTCTGGAGTCCGCCCGCGACGCCAACATGAACATGATTCGCCACTGGGGTGGGGGATACTACGAGAGCGAAGAGTTTTATGCGATTTGCGACGAGCTAGGCATCATGGTTTGGCAGGACTTCATGTTTGGCAACGACTGGCAACCCGGTACCTACGCTTTCAAGCTCAATATCGAAGCCGAGGCCGAGGACCAGGTGCGCAGGCTGCGCAACCATCCCAGCATTGTGATTTGGTCCGGCAACAACGAGACCGAAGTGGCTCTGAACTGGGGCGCCAGGCTAGCGCTGCCTGCAGATGTGAGATTTCAGATGTGGCAGGATTACCTCACAGAGTTCAGCGGCATTTTGCCTCGCGTAGTGGCGCGGCTCGACCCCGAAACGCCTTACTGGCCTAGCTCACCCAGCGCCGACTATGAAGCAGTATCGGATTCCTATCACACCGGCGACGATCACATTTGGGACGTATGGCATGGGCGCGTGCCGTTCTCGACTTACGAAACGCATCATTCGCGCTTCGTTACCGAGTATGGCTTCCAGTCGTTCCCGGAGATGCGCAGCGTCGAGAGTTTTACCCAGCCCGAAGACCGCACCGGCATCTTTACGCCGGTGATGCTGGCGCACCAGAAGAACAACGAAGGCAACTCCATCATCCACGACTATCTGCTCAGGGATTATTCCGAGCCGAAAGACTTCGCCAGTTTCCTTTACGTCAGCCAGGTGTTGCAAGCCGAGGGAATCAAGATTGGCGCCGAGCACTTCCGCCGTTCACGGCCGGAGACCATGGGCTCCATCTTCTGGCAGTTGAATGATTGCTGGCCGGTGGCGTCCTGGTCGAGCATCGATTACTACGGGCGGTGGAAGGCGCTGCAATACTATGCGCGACGCTTCTACGCGCCGGTTCTTGTTTCTCCGCACGTCGAGGATGGAGCACTGAAGGTCTACATCGTCTCGGACAAGACCAAGGCCGAACCTGCCTCACTGCGTGTGCGCCTGATGGACTTCGATGGCAAGGTGCTGCTGGAGGAGACGCACGCTGTGGATGTGGCGCCGCTGACGAGTAAGGCATATCTCGATTGGCCGCTGAAGAAGCTCGCCGACGTGGGCGCGCAGGATACTTCGCGCGTGTTTGTCGTCGCAGAACTGACCGAGGGTGGGGCACAGATCTCGCGCAATCTGGCCTATCTCGCTCCGGTCAAGGGAGTGCATTTGAAGCCGGCCCAACTGAAGGTGGAAACAGCGGGAGCTAGTGGTAGTTACAAGATTCGCATAACTTCCCCGGTGCTGGCGCGCAGCGTTTATCTCTCCTTCGGCAATCTTGATGTGCAACTCTCGGATAATTACTTTGACCTATTGCCGGGAGAGACAGTTGAAATCTCCGCGAGCAGCAAGGTTGCGCTGGACGCCCTGAAGGCGCAGTTGAAGGTCATCTCGCTGACTGACGCCTTTGCAGCGGATTCCGCTCCTGCTATGTTGAGACCCGCTGAGTAAACAAGAGCAGGAAGGCCGGAGCATTGCACTCCGGCCTGCCTGCTGGTCAGCTCGATTAGAACGAGAACACGGCCTGCGCGAAAATGCGTCGTGCTGCTGAGCCGGAACTGAAGATGCCCCCGGCAAGGGTCGTAGACCGGTTGAAGTTGGGACTGGTTATGTTTCCCGTAGGCGTCCCGTAGTCGATGTTGTTGAACAGGTTCAAAGCCTGCACGCTGAAATTCAACGAATACTTGCGCCCGGTGCTAGCATTTCCGCCCATTCCGCCCGGGCCTCCGCGTCCACCACCACCGCCCAACCCGCCCGGTCCGAGTCCTCCTCCCGGAGGTCCTCCACGACGCCCGCCGCCTCCGCCGTCGGGCGGTCCACCCGGGGGCGGTCCGCCGTCAGCTTGGTTGTTAGTCGAAGCGGTCTTGGGGCCTATGCCAACCGCTCTGCTGATGCGCAGGTTAAATGCCACTGCCGCTGGGCCGTTGCCCAAATTCACCGGGATTTCTGTGCCGGTCAACCCCGTATCGTCTATAACGCCGTAGGGCGTAGTCACCTGGTCGGCGGTTGGCGTGGCAGAGGTAGCAAATGTTGGGCGTTGATTGAAGAAGTTGTTCAGCGGGTCAGTTGGTGACGTGATGTTGAAGGGCCGGCCCGACTGCGCAATCAGAAACGGATTGAAGCGAATATTCCAAGGGCCCTGGTAACTTGCCATTGCAAAGAGCATATTGCGCGAAACAAAGCTGGCGCGCCCAAAATCCTTGTCCAGGTTGTAGGCGTCTGAAGCATTGCCTCCGGCATTGTTGCTGTTGGCCCAGGCAAGTGTGTAAAAGCCCACCAAGCTCAGGTTCTTATTCAACTTCGTATTCACGCTAGTTATAATCTGGTTCTGCTTGAAAACCGCTTCGGGATAATACTCGTAGAGATATCCGCCACCAATCTGCTGCGGAGTTCCGCCCGTGGCCTGGTTGGCGTTACGGGTAACCAATTGATGCACGCCCTGGGAATGCAGATAGGTAAGCGTCGCGCTTGTTCCAGTAAAGAGTTGCCGCTCTAAGCTTGCTCCCGCCTGACTCGTGTAGGGCGAATGATAGCCGGTATCCACCTCATACCTTACTGGCAATGAAACGGTGGAGGTGCCAGTGGTGCCGGAACATGTGGTCATGTCTATAGCGTTCAGCGAAGAAGCCGAGGCGTTGCATAATGGGTCATTGAGCACAATTTTGTTCTGGATATTCGCGCGATTGATGGTCAGCAGATTGGAGCTTCCAAGCCTGTCGTAGAAAATGCCGTATCCGCCGCGCAGCACTGTCTTGGCCTTCTTGTCCTTGCCGTTTCCATCCAGCGCGTAGGCGAATGCAGCGCGCGGGGCCCAGTCGTCGTGGTCGGATATGTGATTCTGAGCCTCCCAGCGAAGTCCGCCGGAGAGTGTCAACCGCGGATTGACCTTCCAGTCATCTTGCGCGAACAGTGCGATGTCGAAAACATTGGCCAGTGCCGATTCCCGGCCGCCGGTGTAGCTCGCCGTTGTTGGACCGTAGCCCTCGGTCACCAACGTATTGAACGGCGTGCCCGCGGCAAGCCCGTTGGCCATTGCCAAGTAGCTCGCTGAGGAATCGAATGTAAACGAGCCATTGAAGTTTGCGTTTGTCAGGTTCGCATCCCGCGTGTCTCTCATGCGGGTTCCAAACTTGATGGAATGCGTGCCATAGCTCAAGGTCGTGACATTCTGGAATTCCAACCGCGTTGTGTGATCCTGGAGCTCTTGGCCTGAGTAGCCGCCACCGGTGAAATCTCCCGTGACGCCGATGGAGCGGTCGGTTGAGTCCGGATAATGATTCTCATTTTGCCGCTCATACTGGAAACGGCTTTCGTTAACAGTGTGATCATTGAGGATAATTGCATCACTCATCTGTACGGTGTGATCGGTGTTCGATTCGTGTGTGGAGGCGCTGGCCAGCGAGCCCGAATTCAGATCCCCGTGTTCGGACTCGGACCAGAAACCATAGCGCACCGTGAAAGTGTTCTTCGCGCCCAGTTGCCAATCGATGCGCGCCGAGGCATTGTCGCGAACGCGTTGGCTCAACAGGTTGACACCGTAATTAGTGCAATCTACGAACGTGCCTGTGCCCGTACAACTCGCGAACAGGCCGGTGGAGTTGTCAAGAATAGCGTCCGGAATCAGCCATGCATTCACATTCTCTGTGTTGCGCTGCTCGGCGCTTACGAAGAACGACGCCGTCTTGGAAATCGCGCCGCTTACCGTGCCGTTGAACTGGTAACTGTGGTACGGCGGGATAGACTTCGTGAAAGGGTTGCCGGTATTGAAGGAACTGTCGTTGCCTTGCAGGAAAAACTGGCCGTGCAGCTTGTCGGTGCCGGGCTTGGTGAGGATCTCGATTCGTCCATAGCCCAGCCGGTCGAACTCGGCGGAAAAGGGATTCTGGTTGATGCGAATCTCGCGGATCGCGGACTTGGGCGGCAATTGACCGCCGGAAAAACCGTCGATGTAAATCTGTCCGCCATTCGGTCCCGCTGAGGGTCCGGCCAGGGCAGTGAGTTCATTGGACAGCTCATCCGGGTCGTCCGATAGCGCGTCCAGGTCCTTGCCTTTAAGGACGAGGGCGCTGGCGTTGCCGCCGGCCTCCACGTTAACCGAAGGCGATTCATCCGTGACCACCACGCTCTGCTGCTCGACCTCCATGGCCATGGCAATATCCACGCGCATGATCTGGCCGGCAGTGAGCTGAATGACCCGCGAGGCAAAGGGAGCGAAGCCCGCAACGGAAGCCCGCACAAAGTAGGCGCCGGGCGCGAGGCCATTCACCGCATAGTGGCCGGCATCGTCGGCTGTCACTGTGCTTACGGTTGTCCCCGCCGATGTGGCAATGGTGATGGTTGCGCTGGGAATTACTGCGCCCGTCGGGTCCGCGATGTGTCCGCGAAAGGAGGCTGTTGTGACCGGGGCAGCCTGCGCGGCAGTAATGGTGATGGCTGCAGGAGGGGTTGCCTGCGCAGCGGGGGCTTGCGCCTGCGCCGCCAACACGCCGGAGGCGCTTATTGCCAAGGCGATGAGAAAATGAGCACAATTATGCGATTTTGAATACACGTCTTCCTCGTTTTGATTCCGCTAGTTATGAGTGAATGCTTACTGTGCAGCCTCAGGAACGCCAGAGTTCATGCTCCAGTTGGAAAGCAGGCTCTGACTGGCCGCGGGAGCCTCGAGCAGCGGTTCGACACCCGCCAGCAGCGTTATGGCCGTGACCTCGGATGTGCCTGCGGTAGAGACCAGCATCACTGCTTCGCCCTTTTTCAGATCAGCAAGTTGAATAGCTGGCGCGTGGCTCAGCATCTGCTGCGGATCGCCGCCGCCGTTGCTTCCGCCACCTGAGCCGCCGTGCTGTGTTGCCGGCGCACTGGCGCCCGGGCCGCCTTTCAGCCGCGCCGATAATATTCTTGCCATCACCTCCGGCAAGCGCCGCATCTGCGCGTCCGGCGTGATGCGGATGGTGAGCGGCTTCTTCGTTGACAGGTCCTTGACTACTAGCGTCGAGCTTGCCGCATCGACCGACAGAATGGTTCCGGAGACGTTGCGGAAGCTGCCCGAAATCACCTCTTCGGCGGCAATCTGTGTTCCATCCGCGTTCTTTGTGCCGCGCGCGCGCAACTGGTCGCCGGCGAGGATGGCAGTGATCGGCGCCGGAAGCGCCGCGTCAAAGCGCACCGAGTCCGGCGCATAACGCTTGAGCATGGTTGTCTTCGTTGTATTCACCGTGATCGTCCTGGCCGCGGCTCCCGCGCCGCTGGTCAACAGAATGACGCCGGTCGATGCGTCAACGCTCTTCACCAATCCGCCCACCCCGCGCTGCTGCCAATCTTCGCGGTCCTTCTGCTGCTTCAGGGCAAGGTCTGCTTGCTTGACGGCAATAATTTGCAACGCCTCTTCGGTCCCTGCAGGAGAGGCTGGATCGAGCTTCACAAGTGCGCGGTCGCCAATGGCGAGGTCAGAAAACGGAATGGTCTCGGCAGTGCTCAGGTCTTTCTGGCCGGGAGCGATGCGCTTGAGTACTGCCGTGGCAGGCACATTCACCTGATGAACGCCATCGGCATCGGTCTTCACCGTGATCGTGTTGCCGCTGATGGCGGTGATGGCGCCCACGAATCGCACGGGTGCCTGCGCGACCGCCAGGACCGGCAGAAGGGCAATACACACGGCCGCCTGCGCAATCAAAAAAGGAATTCGAGTATTCATCTTGCTCTCCATAAGCCACCACTCCCAAGCCAGCGCAATGCGGCATTCTGGATGGTAAACTTCATCGCTATTCATCTAGACGGAGCAAGACGCGAAAAGGTTGAGCGAATCGTCCGATAGTGTGCGAGATTGCGTGAAACGCTGGGATTTCAAGGAATTTCACGAATTCTGCGAGCGAGCCACAGTGCTGTTCTATCCGCCGCAAGGGGATCGGTGGTTGGGCAGTCAGCTGATTTCCACAACGCCGGCGACTTGCTACGCGTAAGTCACCTGTCCCAGGATTGCCGGTCGCGCCGCACCGGTCGCCTTGGGCACATTGCCAGGCAATTGATGCCAGGTTTGCCACGCCAGCAACGCAAAGGCCGCGGCTTCCTTGGCTTCAGCGGGCAGGCCGAATTGCTCACTCACGGCCAACTCGCAACCCAGCGGCTCCAGCCTTTGCGCCAGCATGGCCATCAGCGTGGCGTTGCGCGCCCCGCCGCCGGAGACAATGTAATCGACCGCACAGCCTTTCATTGCGCGCTGGACAAAAGACGTGTAGCTGCGCGCAATTGTCTCGGCAGTCAGAGCGGTCGCCGTAGCCAGCGCGTCTTCCGGCAGGTTGCTGTGCTGCCGGCAAGAGGCCAGAAATTTCGCGGCATACTCGCGCCCAAATTGCTCGCGCCCCGCGGTGCGCGGTGGCTTCAGCTTGTAGTACGGGTTGGCGAGAGCGGCTGTCAACACCGGCGTCAGCACTTTACCCCGCGCGGCAAAAGCTCCATTGCGATCAAAGCGCTTACCAAAGAGCTCCTGCGCCAACGCGTCAATGATCATATTGCCGGGGCCAGTGTCAAAGGCCACGACTGCATCCGCCGCCGCGCCAGCGGGAATCGCGGTCAGGTTCCCGATGCCGCCAATGTTCTGCAACACGCGCCCGCGCCTGGGGTCGGAAAAGAGCACATAGTCGAGCAGCGGAACCAGCGGCGCTCCCTGGCCCCCGGCGAACATATCGGCGGGGCGAAAGTTCGAAACAACAGGCACTCCGACGGCTGCGGCAATCGCTGCAGCCTCGCCGAGTTGCCATGTGCACGCGAACCGCCGGCCCGCGTAGCTTTCTGCGCGCGGTTGATGATAGAGCGTCTGCCCGTGACAGCCAATGAGGTTGAGTTTCAGTGGGTGCCGCTTCAATGTTGCGCTGACCGCATCGGCGTAGGCCAGACCGAGCCGCCAATTGAGCCTCGCCAACTCCGCCGTCGAGGTCGCCGTTGCGTTCATCGCTGCCAGCACCGCGCGCCGCAGCGGGGCAGGGAACGAAAATCCTTCGTGCGCCAGGAGGGTGAGCTTTGTTCTCTGCTTCCCCGGCGCAATCCGCACTACGGCCACGTCAATGCCATCGGCAGATGTTCCGCTCATGATGCCGGCCACCGTCATTGCCTTTGTTAAATTCATATTGTTATATGCGCGACAAGACAGCAATCGCTGCCTTATCGCGATTCCCCCTTCATTGTTCTGAGTTCGTTAACAATCTCTTTAAGTCGCTCTAGTCCCTCGCTGCTACAGTATTGTCTGCAGTTTCCAGGAGGGTACTTGCCCGGTAACTCAGCACATTCAATTCGTATTGCGTCGAGACGTTGGTCCTGAATTGAGATGGAAACAAAGTCGTCCCAGTCATAGGCGCCGTCATCTCCGTTCAAGAATTTCTCAATCTCCAGAATTACTCCTCCCGCGCTAAGCTTTGCACTCATGTCTCTTACGCCTCTTCTCCGGATTTCTTCACCCTTTATCCTTCAACTCTTGTTGCAGCTCTTCGAGGAGATTCAGCGCTTGAAGCGGCGTAAGCGAGTTGACTTCCGTCGCCTCGATCCTGTCTACAATGCGCTGCGAGAGCGGCGTAAAAATTGTCAACTGCACAGGCTCCGCGGCTGTCTCCACCTGCACGCCCTGCCGCTCCAGCTTCTCATGCTGGCGGAGCAGGTGCCGCGCTCGCTCGATAACCGCTGCGGGAAGCCCGGCCAGCCGCGCAACTTCGATGCCATAACTCTTGCTGGCCGCGCCCGGCTCGATGCTATGGAGAAATACGATGCCGTCAGCGCCCTCTTTCACTCCCACGCGCATATTCCTGACGCGCGGCAACTTCTCGGCCAGCATGGTCAGCTCGTGGTAGTGCGTGGCAAACAATGTGCGCGCCTTGGTCTCCGCATGAAGAAACTCGACCGTTGCCCATGCGAGCGAAAGCCCGTCAAAGGTCGCTGTTCCGCGCCCCATTTCGTCGAGCAAAATCAGAGACCGGCTGGTCGCCGTATTCAGAATCGTCGCCGTCTCTGTCATCTCCACCATGAAGGTCGAGCGTCCTCGCGCCACATTGTCGCTGGCCCCGATGCGCGTATAAATACGGTCGACGAGGCCAAAGCGCAAACTCTCCGCCGGCACAAAGCTGCCCATCTGGGCCAGTAGCACGAGCATCGCCGCCTGGCGCAGATAAGTGCTCTTGCCGCCCATATTCGGTCCGGTTATGAGCAGCAAACTCGGTCCGTCACCCGCCCCGTTCAGATAGATGTCATTAGCAATGAATCTTCCCTCACGCGTCTCTTCCATCCATTGTTCAATCACCGGATGGCGCGCGGCCACGGCCTCGATCACTGGGGCCTCGTCTATGATTGGCCGGACATAGCGCCGTCCCGCTGCCAAGTACGCAAAGTTGGCCAGCAGATCAGCCTCCGCCACAACCGCTGACGCATGCTTGATGCGCCCCGCTGTCTCCAGCACCGCCCGCCGAAGATCGGCGAAGATCCGCTTCTCAATCTCGATGCAGCGCTCATGCGCCGAGAGAATCTTGCGCTCATATTCCTTTAACTCGGGCGTCGTAAACCGCTCGGCATTCACCAGCGTTTGCTTGCGCTCATAATCGGCTGGAGCCAGCGATAAGTTAGACTTGGTAATTTCGATGTAATAACCGAAGACCGAGTTATACCTAACCTTCAGCGAACCTATCCCGGTTCGTTCCCGCTCGCGCTCCTCTATGGCCGCAATCTGCTGCCGGCCAGTGGTCGAAATTATCCGCAGGTCATCTAACTCCGCATCTACGCCCGAAGAAATCGCGCCGCCATCAACCAAGGTGAGAGGAGGCTCCTCGACCAGTGTCGTAAAAATCCGCGCGGTCACATCTTCGAGCGGGTCCAGCCGCTCGGCCAACTCGCGCCAGCGTGCCGCTTGCATTGCGTCGAGCGCCGTCTTCAATCCCGGCAACCGGCTCGAACTGGCGGCAAGCGCCCGCACGTCGCGCGGTCCCGCTGAATCGAGTGAAAGCCGAGCCAGCAACCGCTCCAGATCCAGAAGCCCTGCAAAGGCCCGTCGAATCTCTTCGCGCTTTACCAGGCTCTCTCGCGCCTCGCCCACCGCCTCATAGCGTGCTTCCAAGGCCTCGGCGTCCACCAGGGGTCGCAGAATCGTGGTCCGCAAGAGCCGCTTGCCCATCGGCGTCTGGCAGGCATCCAGGGTGTGAAAGAGCGTTGCCCTGACGTCCTGGCCCGCGAATAGAGGTTCGACTAATTCGAGGTTCCGCACTGTCACCTGGTCTAGCTCCAGCGCCGTCGAGTGCTCCTCGAATTTCAAGCTGTCAATGTGCAGTGCGTCGTTTTTCTGCGTCGTTCGCACATAGTGCAAAACCACGCCAGCCGCAATCGCCGCTGCCGGATGGCCCGTCAGCCCAAATCCTTCAAGCGAGTGCACATTCAACTGGCGCTCGACGAGCGGAACCGCAAACTCCCGCGTCCAAACCCAATCCTCGACGCGTGTCCGGGCCGGAATTCGTTCGAGTTGCGCTGGCAACTCCGCGCTTGCGGCGGCAAGAACCTCGCTCGATCCGGCTTTTACAATTTCGTCCACCGCTCGCTGCCGCGCCGAAGGCCCCGCGAACTCAGCCGTGCGAAATTCGCCCGTGGAAACGTCCAGCAGCGCAACCGCGCAGACCGCATCAGTCCGAGTTTTGGCTCCTTGTCCGCCCCCAAACTCGAAATACGCCGCGAGAAAATTGTTCTGTTCCTGGCCCAGCCCGGCGTCAAGCGCCGTCCCAGGCGAGAGCACCCGCGTCACCTCGCGCCGGACGATTTTCTTGGTAAGCTTGGGGTCCTCCATCTGGTCGCAGAGGGCCACGCGATAGCCCTTGCGCAAGAGGCGCATCAGGTAGTTTTCCACGGCGTGATATGGCACGCCGCACATGGGCTGATTCCGCTCGCGGTCGCGCGCCGTCAGCGTCAATTGCAGTTCCCGGCTGACCGTCACAGCATCGTCGTAGAACAGCTCGTAGAAATCGCCCATGCGGAAGAACAGCAGCGCATCCGGATTCTCGCGCTTGGCCGCCGTCCACTGCCGCATGAATGGAGTCAGCTCTGCCGGTGCTTTGTCCAAGGGCGCACCGTGCGGAGTCGCGGGTTGTGTTTCGTCTTTGATCACGTTTGTTTTAGAGTAACGCGGCAGGGCGGAAGCGGGGCGGCTTGGACGGGGAAGCTGAACAGACTCGCTTATTCTGTGTGCATTCTCGGGGCCTCCTAGCCCTCGGTAAGGACGAACCGTTACACTCTAAACAGACGGGCGCTTTGCCGCGTGCATGGCCGGGCCTCCGCCGAAGAGAACGTGTAATCAATTCATTCTAAACGCGCAGGAAACAATGGAACCGCATTTCCCCAACCTCCCCGATTCCGGTCAAGCCGCTGCGCCTGAGACGGACATGAAACAACCGCCTTCCGCGCCGTCCGATGGAGCCGGGGGCGTCTGGCTGCTGCTGCGCGATCTGCTGTTTGCCGCTGCTGCTTCGGTCTTCATCATCACCTTTCTTTACCAGCCGGTGCGCGTGGAAGGCACTAGCATGTTGCCGCGGCTGGAAGACCAGGACCGGCTCTTCATCAACAAGTTCGTTTACCGCTTCGAGGCGATCGAGCGTGGCGACGTGGTGGTCTTTCACTATCCGCGCGACCCGGAAAAGAGCTACATCAAGCGCGTGATTGCCCTGCCGGGAGACAGGCTGCGCATCGACGGCGGGCAGGTCTGGCTCAACGGCAAGCGGCTCTTTGAGGATTATGTCCCGGAGGAGTACCGCGACAGCGTTTCCCTGGCCGAAATGGTTGTCCCTGAGGACAGCTACTTCATGATGGGCGACCATCGCTGCATCTCGTCCGACAGCCGCACATTCGGCCCCGTGGAGCGCTCGCTCATTTACGGAAAAGCTGTGTTTGTACTGTGGCCGGCGCGCGATGCGGGAGCTGTGCGCTAAGTGCGCACAGATACCACTGCGGGATCCACCGGCACATTAGAGACGATCAAGTATAGATTTAATGGAGACAGTGAGCCGTGTGGCAAGCTGATGTTTTGTGCGCTCCTTGCTGAAAAATAATTCGATAGATTCAAGTGAGGCATTAACTGCAGGACCATATATTTATAACTTCCTAATGTAAGTCTCACGCCATGCTTATAACTTTCTTGAAAACACACACGTGCTCTTTATGGACTCCACAGTAGTGTCTCAGTAAGCCATCCCCGCTCGAACCCAGGCGGATGCGGTTGGTCCGGGAAAAGCGCACGCCAAGAGACGCTACACTACTTAGCCCTTTCGAAAGCACTGCGCATTCTTTGCGACTCCTTTATGTCGCTTCGCATAACAATTGGGATGAGGTAGGCGAAAGCAACAGGCTAGCCGTACTTCAGCGACAGCCAACGCATTTTAGCCCAGCGACGCAAGACGTCGAGGAGGTCAGTTAATATGAAGAACTTCAAAACAGTCATAATGTTGGGGCTTGCAATCTGCGGACTATTTGTGCAGCTTGCGTGTCAAGCCCAAAACGCAGATCCAAATCCCGCCAACGCTACAACGCCACAGGGTGCGAACGCTGCGCCGCCCGATAACGACGCGATCATCAAAGAGCTCATGGAAATGAAGGCGCGAATCGCGCGGCTAGAAGCTGAGCTTAAGGCGGCCAGCGATGCCAACGCGATCCGCACGGCAGAGGGGACCGCTGTGAGCGGCGGTCCGAGCAGTTCGGTGGCGCCGGCGGTGTCGGCCGCGGCAGCTCCTTCCCCAGCGGCGGCTCCAGCGCCTCCTGAGTTCAGCGCTCAAACTACCACCAAGGGCGAACCATTTGAAGGAGACTGGACCTGGCTGAACAGCAACGGTCATGCAGTGGACAGCCCCATGAGCACCAAATACTTCACGCCAGAGTTCCGCGCCGATGCCAACTACATCCTCGACTACAACCATCCCCACGACGACACCATGGGCGGCGCTACAGAGAGCTTCCGCTCCGACGAGTGGCAGCTTGAGCAGATCAGCATCGGTGGCGACATTCGCATCAACAACGTGCGCGGCCGCATCCTGACCATGAATGGTTTGTTCGCCACGACGACCCCCAGGAACGATGCGAGCCCTAGCCGCGGCCAATGGGATCTGGCCGGCGCATATAAGTACGTCTCGGAGGCATGGGGCGGCTACCACTGGGATGTCGCGCATGGCCTGAACGTCGATGCGGGCATCTTCGTCTCTTACATCGGCCTGTTCAGCTATTACAACTTCGATAACTGGACCTATCAGCCATCTTTCGTTTCGTCGAATACGCCGTGGTTCTTCAACGGTCTACGTATCCAGTATTTCCCAACGAAGAAGCTGAAGATCGAGCCGTGGATTATCAACGGATGGCAGTCCTATGCCCGCGCCAACGGCAAGCCTGGACTGGGTGGACAAATTCTCTGGCGGCCCAAGCCCTACCTTGACTTCGTCTTCAACAATTATGGCCTTGGAGAGGATGCTGTCGGCTTCCCCGGACGTTCGCGTGTTCACGCCGACTACAGCGCACAGGTCAAGTACTACGACAAGCCAAGGGCGTTCATTGACAAGGCAGCCTTCACTATCACCGGTGATGCCGGTTGCGAATACGGCGGTGGGCCTGCCTCATTCGCCACATCGGACGGCCTCTTGAATCAAAAGGGCCTCTCACCTGAGATGGGCACTACCGATACTTACAACGGCGGCGTCAACTGCCATAACTCAAAGAATGGCAGGCCCAAGCAGGCCTTCCTGGGCTATATGATCTACGACCGCACGTGGTTCAAGAAGGATCGCTACGCAATAACTCTCGGCGGCGGCGTGATGAGCAATCCAGGCCGTTACCTGACTCTCCTGCCTCCGATCAACGGTGCGACAGCTTCCTCAGGCACCCCGTACTTTACCGAGAACGCCGGTGATCGTTCCCTAATGCACGACGGAACCATCACCCTCGACTACATGCCGAGCCAGTTCATCACATTCACCTTAGAACAGGGTTATCGCTACTCCGATGTACCTTACTGGAGTGGTCGCGGCGGCATTACGCCTCCCGGCGGCAACAACGGCGCTCCGGCGCAGTATGCCTGCATCAGCGGTTCCCCCTCTGGGTATGGGTATGGCACTCCGCTTACGACGGTCAATCAAGCTTGTCTCGGCTCCAGCACTCCCGGCGATACCAGCGCCATCTGGTGGCCTGACCTGCGCACCAACCAAACCAACACGACGCTTGCGATCAAGGTCAGGTTTTAATCGCGTGTTCTGCGGGGCCGCACGCGGTGATTAGGTAACTGAAGCCATAGACAGGATAGGCAGCACCGGAATTGCGGCAACTCCGGTGCTGCTTCTGTAAATGGGTTCATTCAGTTCTGCGAGCATCTCTCAATGCCTGGCTGCTGAAAGATCTTTGCATGGCTGATTGCCGAGAAATGCAAGTGGGGGGGGCGAGAATCGTATGAGTAGCCGAATGCTGAGATTTGGTTTGCTGCCAATCGTTCTGGGTGCATCTCTGTCCATCAGCGGTTGCAAGAGCGATAAGGTGAATGCAGCCGCGGAGGCCCCGCCAACTGCCAAGGTGATTTCCGGAGTGGACGTCTCCTTTTTCGCGGTCCAGCATCCGGAGTTGTATCCGATCGTAACAGCGACCGAATACCAATCCCCGTCGCAATTGTTCGTGACGGGCACTGTATTTCCCGACATCGCGCGAACGGTTCCGGTGATTTCGCTTGCCTCCGGCCGCATTGTGGACATCCGCGCTCGCCTCGGCGATGCAGTAAAGAAGGGCCAGGTCTTGCTGCGTATTCGCAGCGACGATATTTCAGGAGGCTTCGACGCCTACCGCAAAGCCATCTCCGATGAGTTGCTTGCGCGCAAGCAATTGGATCGAGCGCAGGTGCTGTACCAGCACGGGGCCATAGCGTTGGGAGATCTGGAGGTCGCGCAAGACACCGAGGATGACGCCAAGACCACCCTCGATACCGCAACTGAGCATCTTCACCTGCTCGGCAGCGATCCAGACAATCCGAAGGGAATTGTCGATATCGACGCGCCGGTTTCCGGCGTAATCACCGATCAGGAAGTGACGAATTCGGCGTTCGTGCAGGCCTACTCTACACCGAGCCCGTTCACTATCTCGGACCTGACCACTGTGTGGATCGTCTGCGACGTCTACGAAAGCGACATGGCCAACGTGCGCGTCGGGCAACTCGCCGACATCAAGCTGAATGCCTATCCGGACAAAGTTCTCAAGGGCGCGATCAGCAACATCGGCTCGATTCTCGATCCGAATATCCGCACAGCGAAGGTCCGCATTGAAGTGGCCAATCCGGGCGAGATGATGCGTCCGGGCATGTTCGCCGCGGTCACTTTATTCAGCAAGGAGAAACGGGCTTACACGGCCGTCCCTGCATCCGCCATCGTGCATCTGCACGACCGCGATTGGGTCTTCATCCCTGTGCAAGAGAAGTTTAAGCGGATTCAGGTCATCAGTGGCGAGCAGTTGCCGAACAATATGCAGGGGATTCTATCCGGGTTGCAGCCGGGCCAACAGATCGTGACAAACGCGATCAATCTCCAAAATGCGATCGACAATGAGTGACGCTCGACTCCGAGGCACGAGGAAGAAACCATGATCCGCAAGCTCGTAGATTTTGCTCTCAATAATCAGTACGTGGTGCTGGCGATTGGATTGCTATTGCTCGGCTGGGGGGCGGTGTCGTTTCACAACATGCCCGTCGAGGTCTATCCGGACATCGCCGATAATTACGTGACCATCATCAGCCAGTGGTCCGGGCGTTCCGCTGAAGAAATGGAACAGCAAGTATCGGTTCCCGTCGAAATTCAAATGTTTGGGATTCCGCATCTCACGACGGTGCGGTCTGAATCGATTTTCGGTCTTTCCCTGGTTACATTGATCTTCGACGACCAATCGGTCGACGATTGGAACCGCCAGAAGGTGCTCGAAAGGCTCACGCAGGTCAATATGCCGGCGGGCGTGCTGCCTCAAATCGGTACGGACTGGAGTCAAACCGGACAGATTTATTGGTATACGATTCGGAGCACGAATCCGGCGTATGACTTGATGAATTTGAGGAGTATCGAAGACTGGACTCTGTACAAGGAATTCAGAAAAGTTGGTAACGTCGTGGACGTGAGCGACTTCGGCGGCACCGCGCGCGAGTATCAGGTGCGTGTTGACCCGAATAAGCTCATCTCTTACGGCTTGAACATCAGCCAGGTCGAGCAGCAGTTGGCCGTCAACAACGTGAACGCCGGCGGGAGCTTCGTTGAAGAGGGTTTGCAGCAAATGAACGTCCGCGCACTCGGACTTTACCGAAGTGTGCAGGATATCGAGCAGACCGTGCTCACGACTTCGCATGGGGCTCCAGTTCGCGTAAAGGACATCGCGGTCGTCGAATGGGGCCCCAGAATTCGACTGGGACACATGGCCAGAGCCGATCATCGTCCGGACGGCGTCATTGTAGATGAGCCCGACGTCATTCAGGGCGGCGTGCTGATGCGTAAGGGGGCCGAAGAAGGCCCCACGCTCGAAGGGATTCACAAGAAGGTGGACGAGCTCAACAATCACATCCTGCCCGAGGGTGTGAAGGTTGTTCCCATGCTCGACCGCAGCGATCTGCTCCATTACACATTGCACACGGTACTGCACAACCTCGGCGAGGGGATGATCCTGGTTACGATTATTCTCTTTATGTTTCTCGGTAACATTCGCGGCGCCTTCATCGTCGCGCTCACCATTCCGTTTTCCTTGCTTTTCGCATCCATATTTCTTGACCTGAGCCATATCCCAGCAAACCTGATTTCACTTGGCGCGCTCGACTTTGGAATGGTTGTGGATGGCGCCGTGGTGATGGTCGAAAACATCATGCGGCACTTGAGCCAGGGCAAAGCCCGCTCGCCGGAAGCGGGCCGCATTACGATGGGCACGAAGACTTCGCTAGAGATGATTCGTGACGCCTCTCACGAGGTCCAACGGCCTGTTTTCTACGCCATCGCCATCATCATCACCGCTTACATGCCGATCTTCACGCTCCAGCGAGTGGAAGGGCGTTTGTTCCGTCCCATGGCCTGGACCGTTTCTTTCGCACTGCTCGGCGCCATAGTATTCTCCATTTTTATTGTGCCTGTGCTTGCTGCCCTACTATTCCCGCATGGTGTCAAGGAATGGCGCAACCCGGTTATGGAGTTCCTGAAGGACCGTTACCGGAACGGGGTTAAGTGGGCTATTGAGAATCGATGGATCACCTTTGGCGCTGGCCTGGCTTCGATGGCCGTCGCTCTTTTCCTGACGTTCAGCGGCGTCATTGGCTCGGAGTTTCTGCCACATTTGGACGAAGGCGCTATCTGGGCGCGTGGCGCGATGGCGAACAGCGTAGGCGAGACGGAAGGCTCGCGTTTCGCACAGCATTCCCGCTATATTCTCGCCTCGTTCCCCGAGGTCATCAAGGTCGTCTCGCAAGCCGGGGCGCCCGACGATGGAACCGACACGGGAGGATTCGGCAACACGGAATATTTCGTCGACTTAAAGCCCAAGGACCAATGGCGTCCCGTCTTTCATGAGAGAAAAGAAGAGCTCATCGCGGCGATGGACCGCGAACTGGAAAAATATCCAGGGGCTTTCTGGAATTTCTCCCAGCCCATTGAGGACAACGTGGATGAAACGATGACCGGCACGAAAGGCGGACTGTGTGCCAAGTTATACGGGCCGGACCTGGACGTTCTCGAGGAAAAGGGCGAAGAGATCAAAGATGTCATGGGCAAGATTGACGGGGTCAAGGATTTGGGAGTCCAACGCAATACGGGCCAGCCGAATATCGATCTCACCGTTGACCGTCTGGCGGCTGCACGCTTCGGCATCAATGTGGCTGACATTCAGGACGCCATCCAGACTGCCGTCGGCGGTAATCCTGTCAGCCAGGTCCTGCAGGGGGAGGCAGTCTATAACGTGGTTGTGCGCTACCAGAAACAGTATCGTGATACCAAGGAGGCGATCCAGAATATTCGATTGCTCTCTCCTTCGGGAGAGCGCGTCTCGCTGGCTCAATTGACCAAAGTTCAGGTTCGCGATGACGCTTATGACATTTATCGGGAAGACGGTTCCCGGTATTTGGCCATCCGGTTTGAGGTTCGCGAACGCGATCTGGGCACCACGGTCAAGGAATCCATCGACAAGATAGCCAAGAATGTGCAGCTACCGCGTGGCTATCACCTCGAATGGTCGGGGGAATACGACAGCGAAACTCGAGCCGAGCAAAGGCTACTCCTCATCGTGCCCCTGACGATCTTTTTGATCTTCATCATTCTCTACACCATGTTTCGTTCCTTCAAATGGGCGCTGCTGATTCTCGCCAACGTGGCCATGGCTCGCGTTGGGGGCTTGCTCGCGCTCCTTGTGACCGGCACATACTTCAGCGTATCTTCCGGTGTCGGTTTCCTGGCGCTCTTTGGAGTTTCGGTTCAAACGGGCGTCATCATGCTTGAATATATCAACCAGCTTCGAGCCCGAGGTTACACTCCGGAAGGCGCTGCGATCGAGGGCGCCGTCCTGCGGCTCCGTCCCATCATGATGACTATGCTGGTGGCAACGCTGGGACTGCTTCCCGCCGCCATGTCGCACGCCATCGGTTCCGACTCGCAGCGTCCCTTTGCCATTGTCATCGTCGGAGGACTGATTTCAGACCTGCTGCTGAGTATCTTTCTTTTGCCGACGCTGTATGTATGGGTCGCAAGAGAAGGGGACAAGCTCCCGAAACCGGAGGTGACAAATGAAGCCGTCTAAGTCAATATCCGCTTTCGCGCGATGCGTCGGCAGTTCTACCTTGGGCATTGCATTCCTTGTGAATATCGCGAGTGCGCAGCAGGCGCTGACATGGGATCAAGTGAAGGCAAAGTTCGAGGCGGTAAATCCAGTGTTGAAAGCTGATGCGGCCAACGTGGAAGAGATGAAGGCTGAGGAGATAACAGCCTTTCTCCGCCCCAATCCGCAAGTAGGTTTATTGGCGGATGGTACGCAGATCGTGCCGCACGATGGTGTATGGACTCCCTTCAAGGGCACGTACGAACAGCCTAGCATCAGTTATCTGCACGAGCGCGAGCGCAAGCGAGAGCTGCGTCTGGAAAGCGCCAAGGAAGGCACGCAGATTTCTCAGTCACAGCACATCGACCTCGAACGCAATCTGATCTTCGGGCTTCATTCGGCCTTCGTGCAGACGTTACAGGCCAAGGCTGTTCTGGCGTTGGCCAAGGCTGACTTGGAGTATTACGACAAGATCATCGACATCAGCCGCGCGCGCTTCAATGCCGGCGACCTTGCGAAGATCGATCTGGCCCGGATCGAACTTCAGCGCGTGCAATACGAATCTGAAATCGAGACCGCCATCGTCAACCTGCGCCAGCAGAAGATACAGCTGCTGCTGCTGCTCGACGACCGCACGCCAGTCGATCAGTTCGACGTGATCGGGCTCTTTGAGTTAGGCCCAGACTTGCAGCCACTTAGCGATTATCACCAGGTCGCGCTGGATAACAGGCCGGACCTGCGGGCGGCGATCCAGACGATTCAGCAGTCGCAGACCAACCACAAGCTCGCCATCTCCAATGGTTCCGCTGATCCAACTTTCGGCGCTTGGTACACTCATAACTCCTCGACCAATAACCCTAACGGCAACCAGACTATCGGCCTCAGCGTCAATATTCCGCTGAGGATCTTCGATAAGAACCAGGGCGAGAAGAAGCGGACGTTGATCGACATCGATAAAAGCCAGGACGCAGCCGAAGCGGCCAAAGCACAAGTCTTCAGCGATGTGGATAATGCCTACGAATTAGTGCGCAGCAATATTGCGCTGATCAAGCCATACAAGGCGCAATATCTTGATCAGTCAGTTTATGTGCGCGACACGGTGACATTTTCCTATCAACACGGAGGAGCGTCGCTGATGGATTTCCTCAATGCGCAGAGCGACTACCGCATAGTACAACTGGCCTATCTTCAGTTGATCGGCGCGTATATGACGGCTGCCGGCCAAATGAATCTCGCCGTGGGACATGAGGAATTTCAATAAGCTGCATCTGCACCGTGAACCGTAACGGCAGCATCATCCGATTGAATAGCAGCACGAAGAGGGCGGATTAATGAAGAGACACGAAGTTCGAGCTCGTATCGAGGAGTTTGGCATTCTGCCTTCTGTGCGCGTGAATTCACGAGAACTTGCGCGATATGCGGCAGAAACGGTCTACGCGGCAGGAATCCCGGTTGTCGAGATCACCATGACCACGCCGGGCGCGCTCGATGTTATCGACGACCTGGCGAAACGCTACCCGGACATGGCGGTAGGTGCAGGCACCGTATTGGATGAGGAAACTGCACGCCATTGCGTCGACGCCGGAGCCAGATTCCTGACCAACCCCGGATTTGTTCCGGAGGTGGTGGCCTATGCAAACACAGTCAATGTCGTAGTGCTGCCGGGAGCTTTGACGCCGACTGAAATCATCGCGGCATGGAAGGCCGGCTCGGATCTCATCAAGATCTTCCCTACGGGGCACATAGGAGGCGTCAAATACGTGCGCGCGCTCAAGGTGCCGCTCCCGCAAATCCCGTTGATTGCCACAGGCGGCGTGAATCAATTGACGGCATTCGACTTTATTCAGGCCGGAGCAACCGCTATTGGCCTGGGGGGAGAATTGCTTCCCAAAGAGGCTTTGCATTTCCGTCAGGAAGATCGCATCCGCGAGTTAGCAAGCAGGTTTCTTGGCTTGGTGCGGGACGCGCGCGCATTGCGGGAAACGTATTACTAATCCATCGATCCGCTTGCACATTTCCAAGCCGTCGCGCCGCCACAAAAACAATTTAATTCTTATTATTCTCCTTATGCGCCCCTCACGTTTTGTATTCAACACTTAGTTATGGGAGGTAGCAAGCATATGACTCGCAACCTGTTAGCAACATGTTCTCTGTCGCTCGCTCTCGCAACTATTGGAATCGCACAAGGTACGGCCTCTTCCCCGGAGACTGGCGCCAATTACACTCAGGCGCAGTTAAGGCATTTAGTGCACAATGCACATGCGCCGGCACAATACACCGCTCTTGCAAACTACTACGGCGAACGGCAAAATAGCTATCTGCAAATGGCCGCCGAAGAAAAGCAGGAATGGGTGAGTAGAAGCCAGAACATCACGAGCGTGGCAGCCAAGTATCCAAGACCTGTAGACTCGGCACGCAATCTTTACGAGTATTACATCTACAAGGCTTCCGAGGCCGAAACGCTCGCAGCAAAGTACAGCCGTTTGGCAGCCGTTAATACCCAGTGAGCGCACTATAACGCGTCGGGAAACAGTAGTGTGGCCGAAAAACACGCCGTCGCTATCTATGGAGTGCAGGGAGCTGGGTTGAATGACCCGCTCCCCCTTATTTACAAAGTTTCCCCGGTATTTTCTTTACGACTTCTTCACATCGTCCCAGCTAAGCTCTAATTAGCATGCCGAGAAATCGGGCTGAGGATGTCAGATGGCAAATCCTGGGTTCTTGGGGTCGGTGCAACTGCCGGTAAAACTCCGGACTTTGGCGCAGTGTCTGATAGCCGGTGCGGCCCTCAGTCTGCTGACCTACGCCGGGTTTGTGCTTCAGATTAACCTGCTTACAATCAGCTTTCTCTATTTGTTGATTGTTGTGGCTGTGGCGTCGCGCTTCGGCTTCGTGACGGCGTCGTTTTCGTCGCTTCTCGCGGTACTCTTGCTTGACTATTATTTTGAGCCGCCACTTTTCAGTTTTGAGGTTGAGAGTTCAGGAATCTTTGTAGCGCTTGTAACGTTCGAGGTGACGGCGCTCGCAATCAGCAGATTGCACGGGCAAGGAATGCGGGTTGCAAGAGAAGCAGCTATCAATCGCACTGAGATGGAGCAGTTGTATGAGCTGAGTCGCAGTTCGCTTTTGTTGGATTTGCGCCAGCCGCAGGGACCGCAGCTTGCCGTTTTGATTCATAGGATATTCGGCGCGCGTGCGGTGGCCTTGTTCGACTTGAACCTGAGCCGTCAAGACAGGATGGGTGATTGGGACACGGGCGAGGAGGATCTGGCTAGAGAATGCTACTTGCGCGATGCTTCACAAGATGACTCGAGTACTCAGACCTGGCAACGCGTTCTGCGAGCCGGACCGGGACCTGTGGGTGCTCTGGTGGTGCGAGGGAAGCTCAGTCCTCTTGTGGTAGATGCGCTTGCGTCTCTTGCCGCAATTGCCATTGACCGACATCAATGGGTCGACAAGGAAGAAAGAACTGAGACTGCGAAAAAGGCCGAGCAGTTGCGGGCGACGGTGATGGATGCACTGGCGCATGAGTTCAAGACACCGCTGACAGCGGTTCAGACTGCTAGTTCAGGCTTGCTTGAGCTTGGGGGATTGACAGAGACACAGCGCGATCTGGTGACGCTGATCGACGGGGAAGCAATTCGTCTGAACAAATTGTGCACACAGCTTTTGAAAGCGGCTAAGCTTGAAACGAGGCAGGCGGATCTTGAGACAGCTGACGTGAAGGTGCTTGATTTGGTGCACGAGGTATTGGCTGGCCATCCGGTGGAAGTGGAAAGGAACAGCATTCAGCTTTCCGTGGGGGACCCTTTGCTGACTGTGCGCGCGGATCGCGAATTGCTCGCAATGATTCTGGCGCAGTACATCGACAATGCACGGAAGTATTCGACCGCAGGGTCTCTGATCTCGATTGCCGCGCAAGCGAGTCATAACGACGTCCTCATTTCCGTACATAACTTCGGCCCAGCGATTCGGATTGAGGACAGGGAAAGAATATTCGAACGTTTTTACAGGTCACCAGAGTTAAAAGATGCCATTCCCGGCACTGGCATCGGACTTTCTGTAGTAAGGAAGGCAGCCGAAGCTCATCATGGACACGTGTGGGTGATTAGCGACGGCATGGAAGGGACCACATTTTTCCTCTCACTTCCAATAAACGCAAGGAGGACACTTTGACTGCGGAGCAGCCTGATTCAGGGCAGGGCACTATTCTTGTTGTTGACGACGACGGCGCCACGCGGCGCGCATTGCGCGTGACATTGTCCGGCCTGGGCTTCACTGTTGTTGAAGCGGCTCGCGGCGAAGAAGCGCTATCGCTGGCTCGCGTGATGTGGTTCGATGCGGTGCTGTTGGATGTGGATATGCCGGGGATGGGCGGAGTAGAAGCCTGCCGCAGTATCCGTCATGCGGTGGCGCGCTTGCCTATCTTGATGTTGACAGTAATGGATAGCGAAGATGACAAGGTGCTGGCGTTGGATGCCGGTGCCGACGACTATATTACGAAGCCATTTCAAGTGCGGGAGTTGACGGCGCGTTTGCGCTCGGCGGTGCGCAGAAGAAATACTCAGGATGCCAACCGGGACGCGCCGATTCGCCATGGCCAACTCGAACTGGACCCAGTGAAATACCGGGTGCTGAAGAGTGGACGAGCGATCCATCTGACGCCAAAGGAATTCGAGGTTCTGCATTACTTGATGATGCACGCAGGCGAGCCTATTCCACACGCGCGGCTGCTTAAGTCTGTGTGGGGACCCGAGTATGGAAACGAACTCGAGTACCTTAGAACATTTATTCGTCAACTGCGCAAGAAAATCGAAGACGATCCCCGAACCCCGCGCTATTTGTTGACGGATGCTTATGTCGGTTACCGGTTCAATGAACAGCAGACAGAGTCTTAGGACGCCTCTGCGATAGGACGGCGAGCGGTTGCCGAAGACTGCGTTTATCCTCCCTCCCGGATGCAGAGGGACTTGCGATATTCGCAGCGTCTCCATTGCGGGTCATCGCGTTTGGGACAATCCGTGGAATTTCGCGCAAAGACTGATATAGTTAGTGAGGAAATCGGTTCCGAAATTGTCATCTGATGTGCTGGTCTTTCTGCAATTCTTCAGCAAAGCTGATCTCTGCAAGATCAGGATGCTGATAATAAAGAAGATAGAGCGCATCTATGTGAATCGATAAAATCTATCCCCCGGAGAGGCGATGCAGGCGATTCTAGCGCTCGAAGACGGGAGCATCTATCGTGGCCACGGCTATGGCGCTCCAGGAGAATGTCAGGGCGAAGTCGTTTTCAACACTTCCCTTACCGGTTATCAGGAGATCGCAACTGATCCCTCCTATGCCGGGCAAATCGTAGTTCTCACCAACCCCCAGATCGGCAACTACGGCACCAATCAGGCAGACAATGAGTCGGCCAAGCCTTATATCGAGGGATTGATTGTCCGCGAGTTCTCGCCCATCAGTTCGAACTGGCGCTCTGAGCGCGTCACCGATGAATACATGGAGCGCTACTCAGTTCCTGTGCTTGCCGAGATCGACACTCGCGCCCTGGTTCGTCATCTGCGCACTTACGGTGTGAAACGCGGCGTGATTTCGACCGAAGTCTCGGACCCCGAAGCCTTGGTGCAAAAGGCCAGGAACATTCGCAAGATGGATGGGACGGATCTGGCGCGCGTGGTTTCGACCAAGTCGCTCTACACGTTTGATGCGAATGACAGTCGCAACCAGACAGGGGATGCGTTGCTGGCCAAAGCTCTCGACCAAAGCGAGGGCGCGCGGAAGAATCTGCATGTAGTGGCTTACGATTTCGGTATCAAGCTGAATATTCTGCGGATGTTAGTGCGCGAGGGGTGCCGAGTCACTGTGGTTCCGGCCGAGACCAGCGCCGAGGACGTCTTCGAGCTGAAGCCCGATGGCGTCTTTCTATCGAATGGCCCGGGCGATCCTGAGCCTGTTGATTACGCTGTCCGCGCCATTCGCAAATTCCTCGGCCGCGTGCCGGTTTTCGGAATCTGCCTGGGCCATCAACTCACTGGGCTGGCGCTGGGAGGGAAAACCTACAAGCTCAAATTTGGCCATCACGGCGGCAATCACCCCGTCAAGAACAACGCGACCGGCAAGGTGGAGATCACGGCGCACAACCACAACTATGCTGTCGATCCCGACTCAATCAACGCCAACGAAGTGGAGTTGACCCACGTTGACCTGAATGACCAGACTCTGGAAGGCATGCGCCATCGGACGCTGCCGTTGTTCACCGTCCAGTACCACCCCGAAGCTGCTCCGGGGCCGCACGATTCGAATTATCTTTTCCACGACTTCCGGCGGATGATGGAGGAGTGGAAGGGATGAGCGGACTTTGACGAACAGCTTGGGATTTGAAAGTAGCTTGGCATGGCTTTGAAGAATTCCGAACAACTCGGCCTTGAAGGATGCGCGGAGCGGAAGCGATCCGGTGCGTATTTCACACCGGACGATGGTGTGAGAACGCTCGTCAAATGGGCTATCCGGCGACCGTCAGATCGCATGCTCGACCCGTCTTGCGGCGACGGCAGGTTCTTGGCAGCGCACCGCAGGAGCGTTGGAATTGAGCAGAATGTGGAGTCCGCCGGAATTGCGAAGCAGAGAGCGCCATGGGCGCTCGTTCATGAAGGTGATTTTTTTGCTTGGGCGGAAAGCACGAAAGAAAGGTTTGAGTGCGCCGTTGGCAACCCGCCTTTTATTCGATACCAGCACTTTACTGGAGATGTCCGATCAAGAGCGCTGGCACTGTGCGCCAAGTTGGGAGCGAACTTCTCTGGCTTGAGTTCTTCCTGGGCTCCATTTTTAGTTGCAGCTGCGGGCCTCCTCAGAGAGGGAGGCCGTATGGCGTTCGTTGTTCCGGCGGAGATCGGCCACGCGCCTTACGCAAGGCCTCTGGTCGATTTTCTGCTAAGAAGCTTTCAGCACACACAGATCGTGGCGATAAGGGATAAGTTCTTCCACCACCTCTCTGAAGATTGCTGGCTGCTCTATGCGGACGGTTTCGGAGGGACTTCTACCGCATTACACTTCACAGAGGTGGATTCGTTTGCATTTTCAGCGGAACCGCCTAAATCGACTGTTTCCATTCCCATAGCCGAGTTGCGCGATTTTTGGAAGATGCGACTCCGACCGTATCTCTTGCCTTCGACGGTTCGCGAGTTTTACTTGAATGCCGCACAGACTAATGGTTCATTTCGTCTAAGCGAAGTGGCAAGCATTGGGATCGGCTATGTAAGCGGTGACAATGATTTTTTTCATTTTCGGCCCTCGACGGCGGAAAGGCTTGGGATTCCAAGAGACTTGCTCCATCCAACTGTGCGGAATGGCAGATCGCTTCCCGCAGGGAGTCTGACGCGAAAGATTATCGATGGATGGTATAGAGCGGACGAGCAAATGCTATTACTCAAGCTCGAGAAGTCTACTCATTTGTCAGCATCTGTAAGGCATTACCTTGATTCGGATGCGGGGCAAAAGGCCCGAGAGACATATAAATGCCGCACGCGCGATCCGTGGTATGTTGTTCCCGATGTGAGAACACCGGACTTTTTTCTGACCTACATGTCGGGACGTGAGCCAAATCTTGTTCGTAATGACGCGACTTGCACATGCACGAACTCTGTTCACAGCGTTCGGTTTACCAAGCATAATGCGGTGTCACAAGTGCAACGAGCATGGTCGTCCCCGTTCGTGCAGCTAAGTTGCGAGATCGAAGGGCATCCGTTAGGGGGAGGCATGTTGAAGCTTGAACCGAGGGAAGCAGGACAAATCCTAATCCCACAACCCCGAATTGTCCCTGATTTACCGGTGCAAGTCATAGCAGACGCTGTCTTCAAGATGCGTAATTGGAGGCATTATGACACCAATTGAGAACTCGGATCAGAGGGTATGCAAGTGGATAAGTCAGAGGTCGGCCCTCCGCCAGTTTGCAACCTTCAGTGGGACAACTCAGAGTCAACAGCACATCAAGCCATTGCACTGGTATGTTGCATGCCGACTCGTTGTCGAAGGCGGCTTTCACCCCGACGACATTACGCCCCACCCTCCATTTTCTGTAACCCGGAAAGGGCAACAGTATGTCTTGGCTCATACGCCCGAATCCGCGACGGGTGGCGAGGCAACCGTATTAGGCGGTTTGAAGACAAAGAACGTCGATGTCGTTGCTTTGAAAGCGGGACTTGGACCGGTCATGGCTGTTTCGTGCAAAGGGATGACGGGAGCGTTTCGCAATCTAACCAATCGGATGGAAGAGACGATCGGTGAATGCACCAATCTCCACATTACCTACCCCGCATTGGCCTTCGGCTATATGTTCGCGGTTCGCGCGAATCGACGCATTGAGGAGGTAGTCTCCACCGTGCTGCCTGAAGGCACCTCGTCGGGGCGACAGCTATCTGCGAACGACATCGCACTGCAGAAAGGCGGCGATCCGGTGGAATCGATTATTCGATTCCACGCGGCTTTGAGGGAACTGACAGGGAGAAGAGGCATTCGGAATGATGTTAGCCGCTATGAGGCGGTCGCACTTGCTATGGTCGAAATGGCCGATGCTAAGGCAGGGGAGGTTCTCCAAACATTCCCTCCGGCCGACAGCCCTTTGCGGTTGGAAGAATTCTTTAAGACCCTCTACCTTCGATATGACGAGCGGTTTGTGTATAGCGCACCCGATCTGAAATCTGTAACACAACGAATATGTTGGACCCCTAATTCGCCAGCCCTTTCGGACCCGGTCATGGACGAGATTGACTACCTTCCTCGTCTGGATGCCGATCCCGACGTATCGCAGTGAAGAGCGTATGCTTCGATCATTTCGAGAGCGTAGCTCAACTTTTCCAAGAAACTGGGCAGAAAAGAAACCATGCCACGTAGAAATGACATTCAGAAGATATTAGTGATTGGCTCGGGGCCCATTGTGATTGGGCAGTCGGCGGAGTTTGATTACTCCGGCACGCAGGCCTGCAAGGCTCTCAAGCAGGAGGGCTACGAGGTGGTGCTGGTTAACTCCAACCCGGCCACCATCATGACCGATCCCGATCTCGCCGACCGCACATACATTGAGCCGTTGACGCGCGAGTACGTCGAGGAGATTATCCGTATCGAGTCGGAGATGCTGACTCCCGGATCGGGTAAATTCGCATTGCTGCCGACGGTCGGTGGACAAACGGCGCTTAATTTAGCCGTTGATCTGGCCGATGCGGGGATTCTGGACCGCTATAACGTCGAGCTGATTGGCGCGAAACTCGAAGCCATCAAGAAGGCCGAAGACCGGCTGCTCTTCAAAGACGCCATGCTGCGCATCGGTCTTGAAGTATCCAAGTCCGCGCTCGTGAATAATCTACGCGATGGCCTGGAGTTCGCCTCCAAACTCGGCTTTCCGGTACTCATACGCCCCAGCTTCACGCTGGGCGGCACGGGCGGCGGCATCGCTTATAACCGCGAAGAGTTGATGGAGATTCTGGCGCGCGGGCTGGACCTTTCGCCGGTGCATGAGTGCCTCATCGAAGAGAGCGTGCTGGGCTGGAAGGAATACGAACTCGAGGTGATGCGCGACCTCGCTGACAACGTCATCATTATTTGTTCTATTGAAAATTTCGACCCTATGGGCGTGCATACCGGCGACTCGATTACCGTGGCCCCGGCGCAGACGCTCACCGACCGCGAGTACCAGAAGATGCGCGACGCGGCTATTGCCGTGATGCGCGAGATTGGCGTCGAGACCGGCGGGTCTAATGTTCAATTCGCTGTCAACCCCATCGACGGACGCATGACGGTCATCGAGATGAATCCGCGCGTCTCGCGCTCGTCGGCGCTGGCGTCTAAGGCAACGGGCTTTCCCATCGCCAAGATTGCCGCCAAGCTGGCCGTGGGTTACACGCTCGACGAAATTCCCAACGACATTACGCGCAAGACTCCTGCCTGTTTTGAGCCGACGATTGATTATGTCGTCGTCAAAATTCCCAAGTGGCAGTTTGAAAAGTTTCCCGGCTCCGACGAGACGCTCGGGCCCCAGATGAAGTCGGTGGGCGAAGTGATGGCCATTGGCCGCACCTTCAAAGAAGCGCTGATGAAAGCGTGGCGGGCGCTGGAGACGGGCAAGAAAACCGGCGCGGAGGTTCTGGAACCGCGGCGGCTCACGCAGATGCTGGTCACTCCGCGGCCTGAGCGGCTTGGCTACATTCGCTACGCATTCGAGCGCGGCATGAGCGTGCGCGAAGTAGCGCGGCTCACCGGCATGGACCCGTGGTTTCTGCATCAGGTGCGTGAGATCACGCTGGCGCAGATGGCCCTTGCTGAAACGACTCCAGACGCCATAGGCACGGAACAATTGCGCCAACTCAAGCGGCTCGGATTGAGCGACGAGCGCATCGCGACTGAATGGAAGCTGGAAGGTCACGCAGGCATCCAGCAGGTGAGGGAACTGCGCGAAGCCAAAGGCATCAAGCCCGTATTCAAACTGGTGGATACCTGCGCGGCTGAGTTCGAGTCGATGACGCCCTACCTCTACTCGACCTATGAAGAAGAGGACGAAGCGCCGCCGACCGCCAAGCGGAAGATCATCATTCTCGGTTCGGGACCGAACCGGATTGGGCAAGGCATCGAGTTCGATTACTGCTGCTGCCACGCAGCCTTCGCGCTGAAGGACGACGGTTACGAGACCATCATGGTTAATTGCAACCCGGAGACCGTTTCGACCGATTACGACACCAGCGACCGGCTATACTTTGAGCCGCTGGTGCTGGAAGATGTGCTGGCAATCTACAACCATGAGGCGCAGTCGGGCGCAGAGATTGGAATGATTGTGCAATTCGGCGGGCAGACGCCGCTGAATCTCGCGCAGCGTCTGCGCGCGGCAGGCGTGCCCATTATCGGTACTTCGCCAGAGTCGATTGATCTTGCCGAAGACCGCAAGCGCTTCGGCAAGCTGCTCGACGAGTTGAAGATTCCGCAGCCCGCCGGAGGCACAGCTACCAGCGTGGAAGAGGCGCTGGCCATCGGCGAGCGCATCGGTTACCCGGTGCTGGTGCGTCCCAGCTACGTGCTTGGCGGCCGGGCCATGGTCATCGCGTATGATGCCGAGGCCGTGGCTCAATACATGCAGCAGGCTGTGGAATATTCACAGGAACGGCCGGTGCTCGTCGATCACTTTTTGGAGAGCGCCATCGAAGTGGACGTGGACGCGCTTTGTGATTCCGAGGATGTAATCATCGCTGGGATCATGCAACACATTGAAGAGGCCGGCATTCACTCCGGCGATTCGTCTTGTGTGCTGCCCGCCGTGAGCATCCGCGAAGAGACGCTCGAGGTGATCCGCACCTATACGCGCAAACTTGCCCTGGCGCTTAAAGTTGTCGGCCTGGTCAATCTGCAACTCGCCATCCAGCGCGACGCCGAGGGGCAGGACCACGTCTTCATCATCGAAGTAAATCCCCGCGCCTCGCGTACCGTGCCCTACGTCTCGAAGGCCACGGGAATTCCGCTGGCCAAAGTGGCTGCGCGGCTGATGACTGGCCGCAAGCTGCGCGAACTGCTGCCGGCGCAGCTTGCCAGCGGCAAAGACCTGGAGACTGGCACGCATTTTTACGTCAAGTCGCCGGTCTTTCCATGGAACAAATTTGCCGGTGTGGATACGGTTCTAGGGCCGGAGATGCGCTCCACCGGCGAGGTGATGGGCGTGGCTGCAACCTTTGGCGAGGCGTTTGCCAAGGCGCAGCTTGCGGCTGGGCAGGTGTTGCCCACCAGCGGCACAGTCTTTTTCAGCGTCAACGATCCCGACAAGCCCGCGGTTGTCGACTTGGTGCGCCGCTACGTTGATCTGGGCTTCAAGATTGTGGCTACCGAGGGCACGGCCAATGTGCTGGAAAAGGCCGGCATCATTGTGCAGCGGGTCTTCAAGGTCAAGGAGGGCCGGCCCAACATCGTGGACCTGATCAAGGGCGACCGCATTCAACTCCTCGTCAACACTCCGCGTGGCCAGGATACTTTCTTTGATGAGAAGGCGATTCGCCGGGCCGCGGTGCTGGCGCGAATTCCTTCCATCACCACTATCGCCGCCGCGCAGGCCGCAGTGGAAGGCATCCATGCCATGCAAAGCCGCCAGACGACGGTCTACGCACTGCAGCAGTTGCACGCGAAAACCGGCGCGTAATGCGCTGGTCTCGGGAAACGGGCACCGGAGGGCTTTCGCATGACTGAGCAGGAGAGACAACAAATCCTGGCGTCTCTGGAGCAAGGGCCGGCGGCGCTGCATGAGGCTTTGCAGGGCGTGACAGAGGAGATGGCTGCACGCGCTCCCGCTCCGGGAAGCTGGTCCATCCTCGGGTGTGTCGAGCATATTGTCATCTCCGAGGATTATCTCTTTGGCCAGATCATTTCGTCAGAGCGCGTCGATGCGCCGCTCATCAACGAGCGGCGCGAAGCTGCCATCCCCGTCCGCGGATTGGACCGCTCCAGGCGCATGGAATCGCCTGCGGAGGGCTTCCCGAGCGGGCGATTTGCCACGCTACCGGAAGCGGTCGAGCGGTTCATGGCCAATCGGGAGCGAACCATGCAATTCGTTCGGGAGAACAGAGAAGACCTCCGCTCCAGGATTACGTCGCATCCGATCATGGGCACAGTGAATTGCCATGAGATGCTTCTGTCGATTGCCGTTCATTCACTGCGGCACGTCAAGCAGATTGAAGAGGCCAAGGCAGCTCTGGTTTGATTCCTTTCTGATCGCATGTGCTGCGTTTTTCCGCAAAGCCGGCATGAATTGGCGAGCCGGTTGTCTACAATACACGTATGTTGCTAGAAGGCATCTTTGCCGCTGTTCCCACGCCGTTTTATCCTGACGAACGCGTCTACTATCGAAAAATCGAAGCCAACATGGCCCGCTACTCCCGCAGTTTGCTTTCCGGAATGCTGCTTTTGGGCTCCACGGGCGAAGCTCCGTACCTTGACGACGCCGAGACCCGCGAGGTGCTGCGCGTAGCCGCCGAGGCCGCGGCGCCGGACAAGGTACTCATCGCCGGCGTGGGACGCGAGAGCGTAAAGGCCACAGTTGCGCTGGCGGAGGCCGCGGCCGAATTCCGCTACGATGCCGTTCTGGTGCGCACGTCCACCTACTTTGCGAGCCAGATGTCGCCGGCAGCCGTCCTGAACTACTTCCGCAGCGTGGCTGACCGCTCGCCACTGCCCGTGGTGCTCTACAACATTCCCCGCTTCGTTCCGTACAACATTCCCATCGAAGTGGCAGCCGAACTGGCGCAGCACCCCAACATCATCGGCATCAAGGATTCCTCGGGCAATCTGGAGCGGATTCGCGCTCTGGTCGCGGCAACCGTTGGTGCGCCCCGGCGAACAGCGACGGTGACGCCTATTTTTGAGGCTGTGACCGGACGCATGTTGACGCCTAAAGCCGGCACCGGAGAGGCGCTTGTCTCCATCGGCGGCCAGGGCGGCGGCGTGGCTGTCGCTGCGGCTGCACAAATCAAGACGCGAACCAAAGAAGTGGGATTTCAGGTGCTCACCGGCGCAGCTTCAAATCTGCTTGAGTCGCTCGAAGCGGGCGCGTCTGGAGGCATACTGGGCATGGCCGCGTTCGCTCCGCAGGCCTGCCAGGAAGTTTATCTCGCGTGGAAGGACCACGACCGCAAACTGGCCGAAGAGAAGCAGAAGCGCATCAGCGGCCCCAATCAGCGCGTCGTAGGCGAGTTGGGCATTGCGGGGGTCAAGTACGCCTGCGATTTCAATGGCTACTACGGAGGCCGCGCCCGCGCTCCGCTGCTGCTGTCCACTTCCGCAGAAAAGGCGGAGATTGAAGGGCTGTTGGCCGGGATTCGCAACTAGGATTCGGTTTTATTTGCGCCCGGCCAAATGAGATTCTCCGGCCCCAGAAGATTTCTCTCGACAATTGATCCCAGCACCAGCGATGTAGATGTGGTTCCGAAGGGCGTCAGGGAGTCGATGACGTGGTTCAAATGTTCGACCGAGATGACATTTACCTTCATGATGAACGAGTCGGCTCCGGTCCCGCGGTGGCATTCGACGACCTCAGTCATGGAGCGGATCTGGGCGGTCAGCCTGGGCAGCACGTCGCCCACAATGCTCATGCGAATGAAGGCCGTGATGGGCAAACCCACCTGCAGCGGACTGATGTCTGCGCGATAGGCGCGGATAATGCCCTCTTCTTCCATGCGGCGGACGCGCTGCGCGGCGGCAGGCGTGGAGAGCCCTACTCGGCGGCCCAGCTCGGCAAAAGAGATGCGGGCGTCCTTTTGGAGTTCGATGAGCATCTTCCAGCCCACCGCATCCAGCAGTTTTTCCTTGGCCGAATCGGACAATCCATGCCTCCTTTGTATATTGCTTTACACTCGTTAAGTATAGTCGCGCAAAATCCAATATTCCATCATGGGTCTTTGGCGAAAACGGTGAATTGCCCTTCACTGGCGCTCATCCGCCGTCTGGTTTTTCGGCGCCTTGCTTATCCGGGCCGCTTCATTTAACTTGGACTCCATCTCGCACATGCAGGTGATCTTGTGTCTTTACGTTCCCGTTCCAGCCTTGTGATGCTGTTTTGCGCCGTATGTTCACTGACTTTCGCGCAGTTTTGCTTTGCCCAGCAAGCCGCTGAGGCGTGGAGATCGCCTCATTTTTCCGTTGCGCCACAGGCCCTGTATGAAGCGGCGTCGGCGGTGAACGCGCCGGAAGGCGCGAATGTGACCATACTCGTCGATGAAGAGAGCTATTCTTTCGACGAATCGGGACGCATCCAGCACGTTTCGCACGTTATCTACAAAGTGCTCACACAAAAAGGCGCAGAGGGGTGGGATTTTCTCTCGGTGGGCTGGGAGCCATGGCATGAGGCGCGGCCGTCGATTCGGGCAAGAGTGATTATGCCGGACTTTTCTGTACATGAGCTGGACCCGTATACCATCACCGAGGCGCCGGCACGTGGAGGCGATTATAAGTCGTACAGCGACGGCAAGAGGCTGCGCGCGCCTTTTCCGGCGATTGCTCCCGGAGTGGTCGTCGAGGCAGAGTATACCCAGCGCGAGACAGAGCCGCTCTTTGCTCCGGGGCATGTGGGGCGAATCGTCTTTGGTCAGGAGCGGGTTCCGGTGGAGCACAGCCGAGCGGTTTTCGATGCGCCGGCTTCGCTGGCGTTGCGCACCGGCACTTTGCTGCTACAGGACTTGAAACCCGCGCGCGCCGAGGCAAACGGGCGGGTTACGTTCACCTACGAACTGGGGCGTTTGGAAGGGATTGACCCTCAGGAGCCGAATCTTCCGCCGGATGTGGCCACTTATCCGGAGATCGCTTTTTCCACTGGACCATCGTGGCAAGGGATGGCTGCCGAGTACTCGAAGATCGTCGATAGCCGTGCCAATGCGGCTCCCGTGCAATCCATCGTGGACCAGTTGATTGCCGGCAAGAAAGGGCGCGCGGAAAGGGAAAGCGCGATTCTGGACTACCTGGACCGCGAGGTTCGCTATACGGGCATCGAATTCGGCGAAGCGGCGATTATGCCCCACGACCCCGCCGACACGCTTAACAAGAAGTATGGCGACTGCAAGGACAAAGCCACGCTGCTGGTGACAATGCTGCGGGCTGCCGGCGTTCCGGCGTATGTGGCGCTGCTCAACGCCGGTTCGCGGATGGATGTGCCCGCTGAACTTCCGGGGATGGGCCTCTTCGATCACGCTATTGTGTATGTACCCGACAGCCCGGCACTATGGATCGACGCCACGGACCGCTATGCGCGGCTGGGTCAGTTGCCCGCCGGCGATCAGGGCAGGCTGGCGCTGATTGCCCGCCCGGAGACGACCTCACTGGTGAAGACTCCGGAATCTGCCTCGCGGGATAACGTTCTGCTGGAGTTTCGCGAGTTGGCGCTCGGCGAGAACGGTCCGGCGACGGTGACGGAACGAACGCAGCCCACGGGCGTCTTCGAGTCGCAATACCGCTTCTTCTATGCGGACAAGCCCGACAAGGAGACCAGGGACGGCCTCACCGGATATGTGAAGGGGCAATATATTGCCGAAAAAGTGGGCAGCGTGGAGCGCACCGATCCGGCCGATCTCTCACGGCAATTTGAACTGAAGCTGGTGGGCGAAAAGGCCAAGCGTGGCTATACAGACCTGGATAGCGCGGTAGCGGCAATTCGCCTGGACGGGCTATTCCAGCGCCTGCCTGAAGATCTGAAGCGCAAGGACGACGCTGAGGACAAAAAGAAAGACGACAGGGACAAGCCCAAGAAGCCGCGCACGGCGGACTGGGAATTGAATGAGCCTTTCAGCGCCGAGTGGAGCTACAGGATTGTGCCGCCGGCTGGGTTTGTGCCCAAAGAACTGCCCCCGGACGCGACGATTCAGGCTGGTCCCGCGCTGCTGACCGAGAAGTTTTCCACGGAGAAAGACGGCGTGGTGGCCGCGCATTTCACGTTTGATTCCGTCAAGCGGCGCTACACCGTGGCGGAGGCAACGGAGCTGCGCAACAAGGTGGCGGAGTTCATCGCGGGGACAGCGATTTTTGTCAACTTTGAGCCTCGGGGCGCCGTGCTTCTGCATGAAGGCAAGGTTGGTGAGGCGCTGGCCGCTTATCGCAGCCTGGTCACGCAGTACCCCAACGATGCTGTTCACCACTTGCAGGTGGCCAAAGTGCTGTTGGAAGCGGGGATGGGCGAGGCAGCGCGCGCCGAAGCTCGTCAGGCGGTAAAGCTGGACCCCAATTCCGCGCTGGCCGAGAGAACGCTGGCGGATATCCTGAAGCACGATCTGGTGGGCCGGGATATGCGCGCTGGCAGCGATTGGACGGGCGCGGCCGAGGCCTATCGCGCCGCGGTGCGGCTGGACACAGATGACCATACCGCGCAGGCCAACCTAGCGATCATGCTGGAGCACGACCCGGTGGGACGACGCTACAGCGGCCAGGCGAAGATGAAGGAGGCCGTTGCCGAGTACCAGAAATTGGGCCAGGACAAGCTGGTCCAGCTGGGCCTGACCAACAACCTGGCCTTTGCTCTTTTTTACGGAGGCGAACCGGACGGAGCCATCAAGGCCGCGCAGGCGTTGAATCCTCAACCCATCGCGTTGATAGCGGCCAGCGAGGCCATTCTGCACGGAAGCAAAGCCGGGCTGGCCGAGGCCAACAAACGCTCCACAGACGACGCGTCCTTCAAAGGCACTGCGCGCACCGCTGGCGAAATGCTGATGAGAATGCGCCAATATCCATTGGCTGCCGATTTCCTGGAAGCGGGCGCAGCCGGAGACAACGCGGCTCAGACAATGGGACTGGCGTCCATGTTGCGCGGAGCGCAACACCACGAGGATATGCACTTCGCCAATACGCCTGCCGACCTGGTGAAGCGCGCCTATCTGCTCACCATGTCTCGTGACCTGACTCAGGCCGAAATGGAGGCTGTCTCCAGCCGGAACGCGCGCGCGGTGATGAAGAATGAAGACGCCGAGGAAATGAAACAGGCGCTTGCGTCCGGCAAAAAGATGAATAGCTGGTTGGCTCGTGAGGACGAATCGCAAGACGTGGAAATCGACATCAGGTTGCAGCAGGTCGATCCCAAAATCGAAGGCAACGATGCCACCGGCTACCGCGTGAAGGTGCAGATTCCCGGAGGCATGAATCTCACGTTTTTTGTCGTCAAGGAAGACGGGCAATACAAGCTGCTGGACACAGATGACAAGCCCAATTCGATTGCGCTGGAGATGCTGGACCGCATCCGGGCCGGCGACCTTGCGGGCGCAAAAACACTGCTCGATTGGCTGCGCGAGGACCTGCATCTGGAGGGCGGCGACGATCCCCTGGGAGGGCCGATCTTTCCTCGCTTCTGGATCAAGGGGCAGGCCGCCGATGCGCGCAAGATGAAGCTGGCCGCCGCATCGATTCTTGTGAGCACCAAGCCCACCGCCGCTGAGGGCGTGGGGCTGCTGGAAGAAGCGCGCAAAGACGCTGCCGGGGAGCGCGAACGAACCAACATTCTGCTTGCTCTTGCGGAAGGCTACGCAGCGCAGGATAATTTCACGAAGCTCGAGGAGGTCTCTTCGGCACTGCTCAAGCAAGAGCCGGAATCCAGGCGGGCCTTCCTGTTGAATGTGGAAGCGCTCATGGGGCTGGGCAGGAATGGCGAGGCCATCGCTCTGGCCGATGAGCGGTTGAAACTGCTGGATGGCGACCAGGATGCGCTGCTGATGAAGATGCAGATTGAAGCAAATCGCGGCAACTTTGCGGCTGCTCGGGGATGGGCGCAAAAGCTGGTGGACCAGGGCAAGGAGAATGCGGAAATTTTGAACAGCAGCGCTTGGTTCGCGCTCTTTACACAAAAAGTCGCGGCGAGCGATATCGCTATGGCCATCAAATCCACTCAGATGTCCAAGGACAATCCGCATATTCTGCACACGCTGGCCTGCCTGTATGCCGAATCCGGCAAGACCAAAGAGGCGCACGACCTACTGCTGCGCAGCATGGACGACCTAAACCTGGACGAACCCAACGACGATTACTGGTACGCTTTGGGGCGCATCGCCGAGCAGTACGGCGAGCGCGAGATCGCCATTGCCGACTATCGCAAGCTGGAAAAGCCCAAGGAGATTCTGGCCGTTCCTACATCAAGCTACACGCTGGCGCACGCGAGGCTCAAGGTACTGGGAGTGAATGGCGGCGGGGCCGGCAAGTAGGAGCAGGTGGCGACTGGAGTGTAGCGCTGGTCTCCAGACCGGCTGTCGTGCGGGCGTGTACACCCGCACTTGTCTGGTGAAATTACCAGATTACGCGGTCGCGATACCAGCTGTGCCCGGATCGCGAAGTCGAGCCCTCCGGTTATCTTCGCGCCCAGTGAATTTGCCAACCGCGCGTTAACGCTTCGTCGAGCTTTGCCAAAGCCTTCTTCGACCGCGAAGGGGATCTTCTTCGCGAGACGGCTTCGCGTGGTTTGCCCAACACTCAATCTCCAATCCAATATCGTTGCGCTTCCGCAATTGGAACGCAGTCACCTACTGTTCTCTAGCGGGAAAACGGTACTTTCGTAATCTGAAAGATTTCTACGCAATGCCGAAGAAGAGAGAAAGGATAAAAGCCATGGCAGCCAGCATGACCACCGGTTTCTCAATTCCCGCATCTACCTCCACCGCCGGTGTGCGCTCCAACCGACGCCGGCGCATCACCCCGCAGGCAGGGCGCGCGCTCGAGCGCCTGGGCCACGCCATCGAATATCTTACAGATGAATTCGAGCGCGAAGGCCTCGCGTTCTCGTCGCAGAGTGAGCAGTTGGAGGCTGTGCAGGTACTCATGGCGCTCAACAGGCAGGTCTATTTCGAGTGCCCCGAAGTGCCGAGCTTTGGCGAGCGTTTCCGCGCGCTGCTGCATTCTCTAGCGGCCTAGCTCATCCCACCATTTGCACTGTTCCTTTGCCGACTAACTCCTCCACGCGTTCGACCCATCCCTTATCCGCCGCCACACCCATATTTTCCGGCTCCAGAATCGCTGCATACTCACCCTTCTTTTCCAGGTGCAGCATCACCTTGCCCGGCCCCGGCGCCGCATCCGCCGCGCTTTTCAATTCGGTCAGCATCTCCTCCGTCGCGCGATCCAAATTGATACGAATCCGCACCCCTGACGGCAGCTTCACCTGCACCTCTTCGAGCGCCACAATCGAGCTGACAGAAATCTTCGGCGCAGCATCCTCATCGCCCATCAGCACGCCGCGCACCAGCACCGGAGCTTCCATCTTCAACTGCCCTGAGAGCCTTTCATAATCCCGTGAAAAACAGATCAGGTCGATCTTGCCCGTAGCATCTTCCAGCGCAGCCTGCGCATACAGTTTCTGATCCCGCTTGCTCTTTTGCACGCGCAACCCGAGAATCATTCCCGCCACTTGAATCTCGTCTGCCGGGTCCGCCTGCGTGCCCCAGCGTCTCTCCGGCGGCTTGCGCTCCAGCGCATCGGCTGCGGAAATCACGCCCGCCAGATTGCGCAGTTTCTCCGCGTACTTATCCAGCGGATGCCCTGAGACAAAAAATCCCAGCACATCTTTCTCATTGGCCAGCCGCTCGCCCTCTTCCCAATCGGCCACGTTGGGCAAATCTTCGCTGCTGTCCCGGCCCGCCCGGGGCCCCTCATCGAAGAGACCA
>Ga0255350_1000008_pt1 | contig 71024 bp, 60 predicted proteins | sample HBST25r1metaG_FD_186028 | JGI IMG/M metagenome (GOLD analysis project Ga0255350, IMG submission 186028) | Peat soil microbial communities from Stordalen Mire, Sweden - H.B.S.T-25.r1 | ecosystem: Environmental > Terrestrial > Soil > Wetlands > Peat | place: Sweden: Norrbotten County, Stordalen...
GAAGAACAGTGCCGCCGTTCCCGGCGCTGCTTCATCCACCGCGCCCGGTGCCGCATCCCAGGTTCAAGTGCTCGGAAACCTCGCCACCATCTCCCCCGGCGCGGAGTTGGGCACCGTAAGCCACTACAATGTGCAGCCGGTCATCGATATCTATGCCAATGTGGATGGAACCGACCTGGGCACGGTGACGCGCAGCATGGAAGGGATCATCAAAGAGCACAAGGCCGACTTGCCGCGCGGCTCGCAATTCATCCTGCGCGGCCAAAGCGAGACCATGAGAACCTCTTACATTGGCCTGCTCGGCGGTCTCGCGTTCTCCATCCTGCTGGTTTACCTGTTGATTGTGGTCAACTTCCAATCCTGGCTCGATCCGTTTCTGATCATCGCGGCGCTGCCCGCGGCGCTGGCTGGCATTGTTTGGTTCCTTTTCCTTACCAACACGCGGCTCAGCGTGCCGGCGCTCACCGGCGCCATCATGTGTATGGGCGTGGCCACGGCCAATTCCATTCTGGTGGTGAGCTTTGCTCGCGAGCAGTTGGAGATTCTGGTGGGTGACGCACGCCGGGCTGCGCTCGACGCCGGCTTTGTCCGCTTGCGCCCGGTGCTGATGACCGCCCTGGCTATGATTATCGGCATGATCCCCATGGCGCTGGGCCTGGGCGACGGCGGCGAGCAAAACGCCCCGTTGGGCCGCGCCGTCATCGGCGGCCTTTTGCTGGCCACCGTGGCCACGCTGTTTTTTGTTCCCGCATCTTTCTATGTCGTCCACGGCTGGCTGGAAGGCCGCCGCAAGACGGCTCACGGCGCGGCAACGGCCGGAACCTTCGACGAGTTTGACGAGATACCGGAGTAGCTTTTCATGACGAACGAATCCAATCCGAACCCCCAGCAGGCCAATCACCACGAGACCGCGCCGGAACAGAAGCCTATCTCGCAGCGCAAGGCCCTCGTGGGAGTGGTTATTGTGCTCATCGTGGCTGTCGCGCTGGCGGGCGTCGGCATGTTGCGCCGCCATCAGGCTGAGGGTGTGTTGGCCACGACCACCACTGAGCTTGCCGCTCCCACGGTGATTGTCGCCGCGCCAAAGGCCGGAGCGCCTGTCGACAGCTTCATACTCCCCGGCAACGTAACTTCTTACACCGATTCGCCCATCTACGCGCGCACCGCGGGCTATTTGACTCGCTGGAACTTCGACATCGGCGCCCGCGTGAAGAAAGGCGCTCTGCTGGCCGTGATTGCCACGCCCGAGGTTGACCAGCAACTGGCCCAGGCACAGGCCGACCTGAATACCGCTCAAGCTAACGCCAACAACGCACGCATCCAGGCCGAGCGCTACACCGGGCTGGTCCAATCCAACGCCGTCTCCCGCCAGGACACTGACACGTTCGTGAACCAGGCAGCCGCCACTGCGGGTGCAGTCAAATCCGCTCAAGCTAATGTCGAGCGGCTGCGCCAACTGCAATTGTTTGAAGAGGTATACGCGCCTTTCGACGGCGTTATTACCGCACGCAATATCGACACCGGCCAGCTCATCGACCCCGGCGCGGCCAAGGAGCTTTTTCACCTTCAGGCCATTCAGACTCTGCGCGTCTACGCCAACCTGCCGCAGATCTACTCGGCAAACGTGAAGCCCGGAGCGAAGGTTGATCTCACCTTCACCGAGCACGGCGGAAAAATCTATCAGGGCACGCTGGTGCGCACCGCGGACGCCATCGATCCTGCCAGCCGCACCTTACTCGTGGAGGTAGACGTGGATAACCGCGCCGGCGAACTGCTGCCCGGCTCGCTCGCCCAGGTCCACTTCAAGACGCCGGCAGCCGGACCCACCTTCATCGTGCCTGCCGCGGCGCTCATCTTCCGCAAGGAAGGCTTGCGTGTAGGCATTGTCATCAACGGCAATGTGGCGCATCTGGTTCCAGTGGTTATCGGCGAAGACGATGGGGCCAACGTGCAAATTGTAACCGGCCTCAGCATCGGCGATCAGGTGATCCAGGACCCGCCCGACTCGCTCATCGATGGCGAAAAAGTGCGGATAGTGACCCCCGGCGGCCAGCCCAATGCGGGAGGCAAGTAATATGCCAGCAACGCTTCCTGCGGAGGAATTCGATGCCAACTCCGACTTGTGTCAGGGCACGACTTTAGTCGTGCCGAAAATGCGGCAGAATAATCGTTGGGCGTTACAGGTTGCGGAAAAACTCATAGAACGTGTTTCAACCAGCCGCTTTGTGTCAGGGCACGACTTCAGTCGTGCCGAAAGTGCCGCAAAATCAACGTGGCCTTTAGGCCCTGAGGGAACTTTTCCGGCAAGGAATACAAAAGCCCCGTGCCCCATCCATTCGCCTTTTTTCTGGCGAATGGGTGGGATACCGCGAATCTCAACCGGAATTTGCTCCTCGACCGCTCTTCTTGCTCTCACCCCGCTGGGTGCCCCATCCTTGCGACGTTCTTGTTTTTGTCGCAAGGGTGGGAAACCTCGAATCTCGACCGGACCCACAATCGCCTGCCTGGCCGCCCTCACCCTTCTCGCCGGTTGCAAACCTGTCGGCCCCAACTACAGCCGTCCCGGCTACGATGCTCCCGCAGCCTATAAGGAGACTGGCGCAACCACGGTCGTTCAACCGCCGCCCCCACCCGCTGGAGGCAGTTGGCAGCCTGCTTCGCCCTCCGACGGAATGTTGCGCGGCAAATGGTGGGAGATCTACCAGGACCCGCAACTCAACAAACTCGAAGACCGAATCGCTGCCGAGAACCCAACCCTGCGTCAGGCGCTGGAAGCTTATCTCGCCGCGCGCGACCAGGTCAGCGCCGCCAGGGCCGCTTTCTATCCCACGCTTTCAGCCGGAGCAAGCGCGCAGCGCGAGAAGATTTCGGCCAACGGCCCCGACTACTCGCCAACTAAACCCACGACTTACAGCGATTTTTCGCTGACGGGCCAGGCGAGCTGGGAGCCGGACTTCTGGGGGCGCATCCGCCGCACCGTTGAAGCCGCGCGCGAAAATGCCCAGGCCAGCGCCGCTGACCAGGCAAACATAGACCTCAGCCTTCATGCCGAGATGGCCGCCGACTACTTCCAACTGCGCGGCCTCGATGCCGAGATTGAGCTGCTCAACTCTACCGTCACCGATCTCGAAAGCCAACTCGACCTGACCCAGCGCCGCCTTGCCGGGGGAATCGGCACTGAAGCCGACGTGGCCCAGGCTCGCACGCAGCTTGAAACCGTGCGCGCTCAGCGCGTCGATGTGGGCGTGGCTCGCGCGCAGTACGAGCACGCCATAGGCACCATCGCCAATCTCAAACTCTCCGACTTCAGCATTCTGTTCTCGCCACTTGCTCAAACTGCGGGCCTGGCCTTGCCCAAAGTTCCTGTTGGTGTGCCTTCACAACTGCTCGAGCGCCGCCCCGACATTGCTGCCGCCGAACGCCGCGCCGCCGCCGCCAACGCGCAGATCGGCATCGCCGTCAGCGCCTTTTATCCCAACATCAATCTGACTGGAACCGGAGGCTTTGAGAGCATGAACGTCGGTACCTTGATTCAAGGTCCCAGCGCTTTATGGAGCCTGGGAGCGCAGGCCACAGAGTTGCTCTTTGACGCCGGCCAGCGCCATGCACTCACTGACGCTGCACGCCACACCTACGAAGCGCAGGCCGCCGCTTACCGCAGCACGATCTTGAGCGCCTTCAACGACGTGGAAGACCAGATCTCTGGATTGCGGATTTTGGAGCAGGAATCGGCCGTCGAGCAGCGGGCCGTCGATGCGGCTCAAAACTCCTATGACATCTCCAACCAGCGCTACAAAGGCGGCGTCACCAGCTACCTTGAAGTGCTCACGGCAGAGGCCACGCTCCTCCAAAATCAGCGCACCGCCATCGATCTCCAAACCCGGCAGTTTGTTTCCAGCGTAGGTCTCGTCCGCTCCCTCGGCGGCGGCTGGGATGCGAACCAGTTGCCGAAATGAAAAGGCAGGGAACAGGGAATAGGGAACAGGGAACCCAGAGCAGCTAACAAATCTCCGTGCCCCATCCTCTCCGCTTCTTTCTGCCGAAAGGGTGGGAAACCATGCAGCACAAGCTCTCAGCGCACTTCGCTCCGTGGCAGCGCAGGCAGCTTCCATTGCTTTCTCAGCTTCTTGTATTCGGCCTGCGGCAACTGCACAAGCAAAGGATTTTTCGCCGGATCAAGCCACGCAAGCACGCCTTCAAGATGCTCCTGCGTCATAGCTGTGCAGCCCGTGGTTCCCTGCCCCGGTCCCATCCAAATATGCAGGAAGATGCACGATCCTACGCCCGCCGTCACCGGTTCTGCGTTGTGATCGATCATCACTCCCCACCTGTAAAGCCCATCGGGGCGCAACATATGTTCAGAGCTATTCCAGTCAGGCGCGACCGTGCTGCGCTCCAACACGCGGTTATAAAACTTTGAACTCGCGTCATCCACACATTCCACTGATGGCGTCAGACTCACGTAAGGCATCTTCCATCCCGCCTGCCTCTCAGCTGCGTAGCCAAAGGATGTGCTCAGGCGAAAGACGCCCGCCGGCGACTTACCATCGCCTTCATGCTTCACTGGATCGCTCGCCTTGCGGGACTTCTTATCGCTGACCGGCGCCAATCCCGCGCCCCAACCGAGTCCGTTCTCTCCCACCGCAACAGGAATCGGCCCGCCGACAGCTTTCCATTTAAGGTGCGCGCCTGGCCGCTCATACGCCTGCAAAACCCCATCGACTCCGCTCCAGTCAGCAGTCGTAACCACCAGGACTTGCATTGACGCGTGCAGCGCTGCCGGCTCCTGGCCCTGCGCATGAGCAAACCACGCCGCGCAGACAGCAACAATGCAACTGGAAATCCATCCAACCTTCATCGATTCCTAAACCCCTGAAGACAGCATCAAGTTCATCAAAGCCTATCAGCGAAGGCGAGCATTGTCGATTCTGGCCGCTGTTCCCTATTCCCTCTTCCCTGTTCCCTGTTTTACCATTCCCTGCTTCACAACATCTTTTCTCGGATGGCTGTAAGCCGCCGGGGGCACGTCAGTGAGCGGCAGCGCTGGGCCTTCCCAGAGTAGCCGTGGCGATCCCTGGCTGGCTGAGTGCAACCCTTCCAAATGAAATGTGTGCCTGCCGGCGCGCAACCCCAGTGAGCCGCGATCGTAACGCATCGCGTTACCCGGTGAGCCGCAGACCTGCGCGAACGGCGGGCCGGTTTTGGCCACTTCCACGCCATCGAGCACCAGCCGTGCGCCGTCGCGCGAGAGCAAATGAAAAGTGTAGCCGCCGTCGGCGGGAATGTCGATCTGGCCGTCCCATGCCACGGCGTAACGCGTATAACCCTGCGAATCCGCGTGAATGTTGGGGCTTTCTCCGGAGAAGACCGCGCGTTCGGCGGCGAGGTTCGGCAGCTCGGTCCATGCGCCGGGATAGAGCTGCCACGCGAGGCCGGGCAGCATCAGGCCCGCCGCGCTTGCGGCTTCATGCCAATGCGCCACGGCCACCACTCCCTGTGCAGCCCAGTCCTGATTGGTCGAATCAGGGCGGTTAGCGCGCTGGTCGACATGCAGCAGAACCCGGAATCGTCCGGCGCCGCGTCCCGCCCCATCCAACTCGGTTCCCTCCGCGTCAGCGAAGCGATGGCTCACGCGGCGCCCGCTTGTCTTGGTTCCGTCGCCAAAAAGCCACGTGTAGCGCGCGCCGGGCCAGAGTTGAGCGGTAAATGTGACCCTTTCTCCCGGCGCGAAGACTGGCGGGTCCACGGTAAACGCCGCCAGGGGTCCGTGCTGCGCGGGAAAGTTCGCCTGCTGTGCGCCATTCGCCGTCAAGAGCGGCAGGTCCGCATTCCCGGCCGCGCGCCTCTGTCCATACTTCACGTTGTCAATGATCACGCCCGCCACATCGCCCGTCATCGTAGAATCGGCCAGCGGCGGCTGGTCCAGCGCCCAGATGTTATGAAAGGTGAACCCCAGCAAACCTGGACTCTTTTGTTCCATTTGCGCCAGCGAATACCAGTCATCCAGAAATAGATTTTCAAAAGTATAGTTGACGTGGCTGCCTTTGGCTCCGTTTGCGCCCCAAAAGCCGAGCAGCCCGAAAGTCTGCCCGCACGCCCCTATGCCGCCGTGCAAAATGTCGGAGTCGCGCAAGGTAAAGTTGCGCGAGTTATACGTCTTCCGCGGCCATCCCGCGCGCACAATATTCGAGATACTCGTTGAAAGCACGCTGTGTTCGATAAGTATGTTCTGTACATCGTGGCCGGGGCGCAGCATCTCCTTGTCCTTGTAGCCGTCCCAGTTGCCTTGCGTGGCAAACACGTCGTCCGACGCGCGGATAAATGCGTTGCGCACAGTGGAGTCGCCGCCGCCCAACCAGTCCATGCCGTCCTGGTTGGCGTTTCCGGGATTGCCCCCAATCACGCGCAGATCGTCATATAAAAATCCAGTCGAATCCTTCATCTGGATCGACCACGTCCGCGACCTCACAATGCAGGTCAGCCCGTCAATCTCCACGTTGTGAGCCTCCAGCGCGCCCACGCAGTGCCAGTCGGGCTTTTGCATCCAGCCTTCGTCGGCGTTCGGGTCCTGTGGTCCGTCGTAAACAATCGTTCCCCGGCCCAGAATTTTTACATTTTCCACTTTCCACAAATTCAAACTGCCGAAGAAATACGAGCCGGGCGCAAGGTAATAAGTCTCACCGCTTTCAGGATTGAGACTCTGGTGATAAATCCCCGGCTTGTAGGCGTGAATCTTTGGGTCAGTCGGCATCGGCGGCTGCGGCGCGCCGGCAAAGAGAAACAGCATCTTCGCGTGATTCAAAAAGTCGCCGGGCCGCGAGATGGAGAGCTTGGCCGGGCCGTCGAGTTTGAAACGAATCGTCGGGGATTTTTGTTCGCCTTTGGGTCTCTCAGCCCGCAATCCCAGCCGCCATGGCTGAATGTCCACGCCCTTGTCCCAGAAGCCCGGCTCGGCGGCAGTAATCTCCACGTTGAACGGGCCGCGCCCGTCGAAGCTTACGTAATCGTAACTCGCTGCGGCGTGAGCCACGTCCACCGTCTGCCCGTTTACGCGAACCGTGAAATCAGCAGCCCTCATCTCCGGCGGAACGGGCGCGGACTCGATGCGAGTGGCCGCATGAGCGGCGAGCGGAAGCGCGAGAAGAACCAAGAGCAGCGAACGAAAACCCGGCAAGAAGCGGACCCCGGCAAAAAAGTGAGAACGAAACCACTGTAGCACTGAGGGGGCGAGGCATAGATTGAGCCGGAGGCCCCTATCCCCAATAATCCCACCCAACGAAAGCACTGCATCCAGTCCAAAAAACCCTGCGCGGGTCAGCATTTGTGTCAGGGCACGACTGGTAGGTCAGGGCTTCAGCCCTGACTGCCGTAAGTGCCGCAAAATCAGCATGGGCTTTAGCCCCTGAGGGATGGCTTATCGATCTCGCACGATCTCCGCAAGTGCGTTATTCAGTCTCGCCCACAACGTTGTATCTTCGCGTCGTCCCGTCAGCAAACAGAAATTCATAAACTCGCGAATACTCGTGATCAGGAGAGATTTTTTCTTTGGATATCCTCGCCTTGTAGTCGCCCACGGGAAGCACTTGAGCAGCAGGCAAGGCCTGCAATTCATATTTCTTGCCGTCAATGGCTACGTCCAGATGCTGCGCTATATTTCCGTCTGTGTAGACCACTTGCGAAGACTGCACGTGAACAGTGACGGTGTAGTTCGCTGCATCCGGCAGTGGCTTCTTCTCCGCGCAGGCCAGCGCTGGAGCCATGAGCAAAATGGCAATAAGAACTTTCTTCATCGTTTCCTCCGGGTTGCCTATGACCAACCTACGATTGGCGGCATTCAGTCATCTCTTACCAAAGATGGAGCGAAATGCCCTGCACTCAGCTAAATGTTACAACCCCCGCAATCAACAAATGTTGCGTGGCGCCCCACCCCTTGATCCGGTCACAAATGTGGGTGCCCAATTCTTTCTGCAGTTCACAAGTGCCCCTTGCAAGGAACGTCTGGACTATTCTTCGCGTAACCATCTCCATGTGGATTAATAATCGTTCAGTTGAAGCGTCATCTCTATGAACAGTCCAGAAGGTGTTCCAGTGGCCGCATGCAGCGCAACATTGCCGTTAGCCGGGCTCTCCCAGTTGTTCGCGGAGCACCATCGGCGGGTGCTCACGGCAGCCTACCGCATCACCGGCAGCATGGCCGATGCGGAAGACGTGGCGCAGGCCGTGTTTGTGCGGCTGGCGAGCGCGGATGGGCCGGTAACAAATGCCGGTAGCTACCTGTACAGAGCGGCCATCAATGGAGCGCTCGACCTGCTGCGGCAGCGAAAAGCCGCACGGATCGAGCCGCTGGAATTTGCCGAATATGTGGCGGCGGCAGGGTCAGGCAGTTCGCCGGAGAAAGAGGCGTCAAGCAGGGAGCTTGGTGCGCTCTTGCGGGTTGCAATCGGCGAATTGCCGCAACGGGCGGCGGAAATGTTTGTCCTGCGCTACGTTGAAGAGCTTGGGAATCAGGAGATCGCGGCGTTGATGGGCACCTCGCAGGCAGTTGTGGCTGTGACGTTGTTTAACGCGCGGTCGAGATTGAAGAAACGGCTTTCGGAATTTGAGCGGGGAAAACGATGAAACAAGACGAGATGCATTTGAGAAACGCAGTGCAGGCGCTTCAGGCCGATGAGCCGGAAGCCGAGCAAATGGCCGCTTCTGCCCGTCGCGTGGCGGACAGGCTGGGAATCGACACCGTGCACGAATCAACGGTAGTCGCAATCACGAGCTGCGATGACGTGCAGCATCTGTCCGGGGCGTATCGGGCAGGCACGCTGCCGCAGGCGCGCGCACTTCTGATTGAGGCCCACCTGCGCGATTGCAGCGGCTGCCTGCGCCGGTTCAAGGGCGGGTCCGGCGTGGTTCTGGATTGGTCCGCTCCCAAGCCGCGTCGCGTAATTGCCTGGCATCCACAGACCGCCGCATGGGCGCTGGCTTCCGCCGCCGCACTCCTGGCCGCATCTCTGTTTGTTTACAGGGCCTTTTGGCAGGTGCCGCCTGGAGTGCGCGCCGAGGTGCAATCGATCGATGGAACTGCCTATCGAATCTCCGATAAGGGCGATCACCAGCTTTCGCCCGGTGAGATGCTGGGCGAAGGCGAAACCCTGAGAACCAGTGGAGGGGGCCATGCGGTCCTGCGGCTCACGGATGGATCGACGGTTGAGGTGAACGAGCGGAGTGTTGTTGCTGTAGGCGCCAGGGGGCACAACATGACCATCGCGCTCGAAAATGGGGCGGTGATTGTGCAGGCCGCGAAGCGCACCTCGGGCCACTTGTACGTGAAGACTCCCGATTGCCGGGTCGCGGTCACAGGGACCGTCTTCTCAGTGAACTCCGGGCTGAAGGGTTCGCGCGTGGCAGTTCTTGAGGGCGCGGTGCACGTGTTGCACGCGGGCACTGACACGCTGACAACGGCTGGGAACCAGTTCACAACCAATGACAACCTGAGCCCCGAGCCAGTGCAAGAGCAGATTGCATGGAGCTACGATCGTGATAAGTACCTCGTTCTCCTGGCGCAGTTCGCAGAACTGCGGAAGCAGATCGAACAGATTCCATTCCCGCAGCCGCGCTATAGCAGCGATCTGCTGAACCGGGTTCCCGCTAACACCACGTTGTATATCAGCGTTCCAAACCTGGGCGATTTTCTGAGCGAGGCAAATCAGGCGTTCCACGACCAGTTGAAGAAGAGCACGGCGATGCAGGAGTGGTGGAACAGCGGACATGCGAACAACTCCGCCGACCTGGATGCGATGGTGGAGAAGGTCCACGAGATGAGCACATATCTCGGCGGCGAAATCGTCATTGTGGGGGCCAGGCAGGCGAAGGAGCCAGGATTCGCGATCATTGCGGATGTGAAGCGGAATGGGCTTGACGATCTCGTGAAGCAGCAGTTCCCCGCGTCGAATTCGAAGCCAGGAATCACCGTGCTCGATCAGAATTCACTGAGCGCTGCCAGTGCATCGCCCGCGGGCAATCACGGCGTTTACGCAGTGGTAAGGGAACACGAGGCGATTTTCTCCAACAGCATCGCAACCCTGGCGCTGATCAACGCGCAGTTGAATGCCGGCTCTAGCGGCTTTGCGGCCGGCGGTTTTGGCCAGCAGATCTCGGCCGCGTACGGGCGCGGCGCGGGAATCATTCTGGCGGCGGATATCCACCAGATGACAGCCGATCAAGCCACTAAGATGCACGCCTCGAAGCAAGCCAGTGAAGCGATGGCAAAGAGCGGCATCGAGAACGTGAGCTACCTGATCGCGGAACATCGCGAAGTGAATGGGCAGCCCGAGAATCGTGTTGACCTGCAATTCACAGGCGCGCGGCAAGGGGTTTCCTCGTGGCTGGCTGCGCCTGCGCCTATCGGGTCACTCAACTTTGTTACTCCCAATGCGGCGATTGCTGTTGCGGGACTTTCAAAGGACCCCAAATCCATCGCCGACGATCTGATCGCGATGACGGCCGAAAACAACTCGCTGACAAATGGGTTCACAATGGCTGAGGAGAAGCTGCAAGTCAACTTCCGCGATGACATTGCGGCTAACCTGGGCGGAGATTTTCTGCTGTCGCTCGATGGTCCCGTGCTGCCGACGCCCTCGTGGAAGGCCGTGATTGAAGTCAACAACTCTGACCGCCTGGAACAGGCGCTGGAGCGAATGACCGCGGCGATTCGCGAATTAGTCCCTGCCAACGCCAAGCATTCCATCACCATTGAACCCAGCGACGCCGATGGCCGGCGTTACTATTCGATTAAGGACACGGTGACCGGCAACGTTGTGGCGCAATACACTTATGCGGACGGCTACATGATTGTGGCGCCGAGCCGCGCCCTTCTGATCCAGGCGATGCAGGCTTATTCGACTGGAGATTCGCTGGCAAATTCGGCGGCCTTCAAGGCGTTGCTCCCCAAGGATGCCAATGAGAATTATTCCGCGGTAGCTTACCAGAATCTGAGCCCGGTGTTGACGCCGTTGCTGAATCAAGTCAGCGGAGATACGGCGGATGCCGTCCGCGAGCTGGCGGCGGATGCAAGGCCTACGGTAATCTGTGCGCGGGGAGAAGAAAGCCGCATTGAAGCTGCCAGCGACAGCCGTCTTTTTGGTTTCGATTTTCTGGCACTCGAAACATTGATTCATCACGGGAACAAACACGCCGGCGCAGGCGTAAGAGAGTAACATGGGCGTCATTGATCTTGATGGGGTAGAGGTCCGGCTCGCAAACCGGACAGTGCTCAACAATCTCACGGGAGAGCTGAACGGGCAGGCCATTGGCCTGCTCGGCCCCAATGGCGCGGGGAAATCCACTCTGATCAATACGCTGCTGGGGTTTCATCTTCCATCCAAAGGCAACGCCCGCGTCTTTGGCCTCGACGTGCACAGAGACCGTGCGCAGATTCGAGGCGTTATCGGCTACATGCCTGAGAACGATTCGTTCATCGGCAACATGAGCGGTGTCCGCTTCGTCCGCTACATGGCTGAACTGGCCGGCCTGCCGCCGGGAGTCGCGCTGGAACGGGCCCATGAGGCCCTGTTCTACGTGGGGCTAGGCGAGGTGCGCTACCGCAAAGTGAACACCTATTCGCTGGGCATGAAGCAGTTGGTAAAACTGGCGCAGGCGCTGGCGCACGGGCCGAAACTGCTCATCCTGGATGAGCCCACCAACGGCCTCGATCCCGTCGCCCGGCAGCGCATGATTCAACTCATCAAGGATATTCGCAAAGAGGGCAGCATCCGGCTGCTTATCTCGTCGCACTTGCTGCGCGATATTGACGAGACCTGCGATGAAGTCCTGATCCTGAAGGACGGACGCATTGCCTCGCTGTGCAACATTGAAGAAGAGCGGCGCTCAAACCGCAGCTTCATGGAACTCGAAACAGTGGGCGCCACCGAGCGCTTTTCCGTGAGCATCCGCGGGCTGGGCTGTGAGTGCGCAACATTCCCCGGCGGCCGCATCAAGCTGGTGATTCCGGACAATATTGAAGCGCGCGATCTCTATGTGATTGCCTCGGAACAAGGGGTGCAGATCCGGCGCATGAATCAGCGGCGCGATTCTCTTGAAGACATCTTCCTGCGCGCCATGGACAACGACCAGGAAAGGACCGCAAATGGCAGTCTATAAGCGCAACTACTCGGCCTATACCGGCACGGTGACGCCGGTGTGGACGCGCGTCCTGGTACTGGCCCGCTATGCCTTTGAAGAAGCCTGGTCGTCGAAGATCACGGTTGGGCTTTTCATTTTCTGCCTGCTTCCCTGCATTGTGTCGCTGGTGGTGATTTACCTTGGCGATAATCCGATCGCACGGGCTCTTGTCGGAGGTCAGGGCCAGCAGATGCTTGCCATCGACGCAAAATTCTTCCTGAAAGTTCTTCAGACTCAAGCGTGGCTCGCGCTGGTCATGGCTTCGTGGATCGCTCCCCGGCTGATTACCTTCGATCTTGCAGACAATGCTTTGCCCATCCTGCTCAGCCATCCCATTTCGCGCTTCGGTTACGTCTTCGGCAAATTCATCGCGCTGTTCACATCGCTCTCGCTGATTACCTGGCTCCCCTGTCTGCTGCTCTTTGTCTACCAGGGCTACTCTTCTCCGCAACCCTGGGCAATCAGCAATCTGCAAATTGCCATGGGCCTTCTGGCGGGGTCGGTAATCTGGATCGCCTTTCTCTCGCTGCTAGGACTCGCGCTGTCTTCGTGGGTTAAATGGCGGGTAGTGGCCACGGGCGTCATCTTTGCGGCGGTCTTTGTGCCGGCCGGCGTGGGAGCCATTGTAAGCGCGGTGCTGCGCACCAGGTGGGGACTGCTCCTGAACCTTCCTGTCATGATGTCGAACCTGTGGCAGAGGCTGCTCGGTGCGCCAGCGCCAATGAACGATAGGCTTTCAGTCCCAACGCTGGCCATTGCGGTCATGCTGTCTCTGACCTGCCTGGTCTGTGTGGCCATGCTGAACAAACGGATCAGGGCGCGCGAGGTGGTCCGCGGATGAACGACAGAATCATCTTCGAAGACGTATCGAAGTTCTACGGCGAGGTGCTCGGCGTGAACCGGATCTCGCTTTCGATTCCGCCCGGGATTACCACGCTGGTCGGGCCCAACGGTTCGGGAAAAACCACCATCATGAATCTCATGACCGGATTGGTTCAACCTTCCAACGGACACATCTCGGTTCTGGGACTATCGCCGGCCGATCAAACAGAGCTGTTCAGCATCCTCGGGTATTGCACGCAGTTCGATTACTTTCCGCGCGGGCTCACCGGATGGCAGTTTGTATTGGACAGCCTGTTGCTCCATGGGATGGAAGAGGACCTGGCCGCTGATCTTGCCGCGCAGGCGATTGAGCGCGTGCAGCTTGGCGATGCGGCAGGACGAAAGATCGCCGGCTACAGCAAGGGCATGCGGCAGAAGATTCGGCTGGCTCAGGCAATTGCTCATCATCCGCGAGTGCTGGTGCTCGATGAGCCGCTCAATGGACTGGATCCCATGGCGCGCGCTGAATCAATAGCGCTCTTCCAGGAACTGGGCCGCCAGGGAATGCACGTACTCATCTCCAGCCATATTCTTGACGAGGTCGACCGGATCTCCGACCGAGTGATCCTGATAACCGGCGGCTACCTGATCGCGGAGGGAAATATCCACCAGGTCAGGAAGGAAGTGCGCGAAAAGCCCATGCAGGTGCTCATTCGCTGCGACCACCCCGAGGTGCTGGCGGCAAAAATGTTCACCATCAATCACTGCGTTGAAGCCAGGCTTCATGCGGATGGCAAAGGCGTTTTCCTGCGTACCGCGGATATCGACCAGTTCTATTCCATGCTCAACGGAATCGCGGCGGAGGGGCTGGTGAAGATTGATGCAGTGGCCCCGGCGGACGACGATGCCAACGCAATTTACCAGTATCTGATCGGCACGGATGGGAGCCCATCATGACGAAAACGCAACTTGCCGATCGTGCGAGAAGTCTAGCCCAACAGCCGTGGGGCCTGTGGTGGATGCAGGCGCAGCGCCTGACACGCATTGAATTGAGGCGAAATCTCTTCTCGTGGAAGGCGACCTGGATTTACTGCCTTGCTTTCATTCCGACCCTCATCATCCTGATTCACATGCTGTTCGATCGGCATCCGTCTTTCGCGATGAGTGAGGACACCAATGTGCTGGCGGGCATCGTCCAGCTCTATTACATCCGGCTGGGAGTTTTCTTCGGGTGCCTGGGCATCTTTTCGCGGCTCATTCGTGGAGAGATGATTGAGCGCAGCCTGCACTTCTACCTGCTTTCGCCGGTGCGGCGCGAGGTCCTGCTGCTGGCAAAGTTCGCGGCTGGATCCATCAGCGCCGTGTTCCTGTTCGGTAGCGCGATCGCAGCCGATTTCGCGCTGATGTACGCCGGCTTCGGTGCGGCTGGCCGCGATTACATCTTCAACGGGCCCGGCATGGGACAGTTGGAGGCGTATCTGCTTATTGTCGTGCTTGCCTGCCTTGGCTATGGCGCCGTGTTTCTCCTGCTGAGCATGATGTTCAGGAACCCTGCGCCGGCCGCGATGCTGGTGCTGGGCTGGGAGACAATCAACCCGGTGCTCCCGTCGTTGTTGCAGAAGATCAGCGTGGCTTCGTATCTGCGGCACCTGATGCCGGTATCCGTAAGTGCCGACGGCATCTTTGCGCTGCTGACGGTTGAAACCGAACCGGTATCCGGCTGGGCAGCCATCGCGGGTTTGCTGGCGCTGATCGCGATTGTTCTGACTTACTCGTGCTATCGGATTCGCACGCTGGAGATCCGGTACTCAACCGAGTAGAGAAGCACGAGACAAGATCAGCAAATGCGCCGGGATGCCTGGACCCAAAGAATGTTGACGATCACTGCAACTTGATCTTGCTTGCGATCTCTCGGGTGGATTTTCGCGATACGTCTGCAAGTTCGGCATAACGGGGCCAATTGGCCACGGCCCTTTGCACCTTCGCTAGAATCTCCGGCGCGTTCTTTATCCCGTGCTGCCTGCCCAATGCCTGAAGTTGGGCTGTGCCGGGATTTTTCCCCTCGCCCATGACGAGCATGCTTTGCTCGCCGCCCGGACCATAGGAAAATACCAGATCGTAGGCGGGCGCGAAAATCCACTCATTCCTCGCGTTGAGCAGGAACGAAAAATTCTTCACGTGATCGTCGCGGTTATGAGCGAGCACGTTGAAACAGGCCAGAGCATAGGCCCTTTCGGCATCCTGGAGATTCCTGGTCAACGCCAGAGTCACGCGCAGGACCATATCGTAATCGAGGCTCGGGCTGCGGTGATCGGCATGAATCAAGCCGCCGAGGCTATGCATGTGAATGCGGGCGTCCAAGTCACGGTCGAATCGCTTCGTGCCGAAATATCTGTTTGTTTTCGTGCGGAAAAGGTGGGTTTCAGGCACTTCCAAGCCTGCATCCTTTGCCATCAGGCTGTAGGCGTATTCGATAGCTCCCACGTCTCGCACGTCCTGGGAAGACGGAAACTTGATCATCCAATGCGCAAAGCCGGGTTGCAACTCCTGTCGGCCGTGAATGATCCTTTTCTTGCCGGTGCTCACTTGCGCCACGATTTTGGGCCGGGCGCCCGAGGAAGAGCCATTGAGCCGCAGCAACTCCTCGATAACTTCTTCGTTCTCTCCGGCCAGCACTGCGGCTGATTCCTCCGCCAGTTTGTCAAGCGCCAGCCGAGCGCTATCGGCGTTTTGCTGGCTGAGTTCCGGCTCATAACTGAGAGCGCCCATGCCGTGCCGTCCCACATAGGCCAGCCGGTCGAGCGGATTCAGTTGGCCGCGATGGATGCCGTGCTTTTCCACGGCGCGGTCGATTAGCAGGCGGCCCCATCCGTCTGGCAGGCTATCGTTGAACACGCCGAACAGGCCCTCGAAGATTGCGGTGTCGGCATTGGATACGCCAGGCCTGAGGGGAAGTTTGATCGGCGAAATCTCGATGTCCGAAGCGATGAATGAGGCGTCATATTCGAAGAGGATCCTCCTATCCTTGAACGCGAGGCGCCCAACCTTGCGGCGTTGGTTTCGCGCGTCCAGATAGATGGTCAGCAAATCTGTCGGTCTATACGCCATCGCTGCGCCCCTTACTGCCCGTTGCTCTGCGCCGCAACGCTGGCGTGGCCAGCAGGGCGTCGAGCGATTGGGCGGTTGGGATTGGCTGGCTTTCCACGGTCAGCTTGTCGAAATCGTCAAGGCAATCCAGCACCAGGGCTAGATTCAGAAGCGAATCCAGCGCGATCAATCCTTCGCGCTCGAATCGCTTCAGTGAACTCCAGGTCACGCCTGAGCGCGCCGCCAGCTCTCTCTGAGTCAGGTTCATGGCAAGACGCCGGGCCTTGAACCGCCCTGCAATTCCTGTCCGCACCTCTTTCGCGGTCCTGAGATAAAAAGACAATGTATTACCTCTTAAAGACTATTATACAACTAAATGGACAACATGTTGACCATTTGTCTCAAAACAAGAATCATTAACTGCTACCGGCCGCTGAAGTATGCTCTGGAGACGATTACTTATAATTTGCGACCGGCCATGGTAAGAAACTTGGCCAACAAACGAAGAGGGATATCGCGATATGAGCGCAATACCGGGAACTGGTGCTCGACGCTGCGAATGGGGGAGACGCGGCGAGGATGATGGTTGAGGGCTGACGGTACACGACCTGCCAAAACCCATGCGGATAATTACCGCTCCCCGGCGCACAATGAAAGCATGAAGAATGGTATCCCACCCCGGCCAGTCCAATTCGTCAGGCATGTGCCCGGTCTGTTCTGTCAACTATCCTCCCGGTTTATCCCATCGCGCACTTACTCAAAGACAAAGCGCAGCCTCTCTTCCATCACACTGCTCGTTTTCCAGGCCATGATGACGTTTTATCGCCATCCCGCCTCGTCGCAGTGTCGGAGATGCCCCCGGTTCAATATGTCGAACATCTGACCGGTCCGTACCCCGTTTTTACCCCCCACCCCCCCTCGAGCAAGGAGTGTAAATTCCCTTCAAAACCTTGCCGATTATTTGTAACTCGTTTGGAATCAATGGCTGTTGAAAACTTTTCGCCGCCAAATCCTCCCATATCGTGAGATTTAGCCTCTGAAAATCACCAAAAAATCCGTTTTTCGCCCCCAGAAAGGCTCAAAAGCAAAGCTCCATGGCCCTTCCGCAAACTTGCCGGCGGCCAGGCGCTGCGGCCGTTTCCGTATACTCAACGCAGGTTATGTCTACTCATCTCGACAGAATTCTAGCGACGACGCGGACCACTGTGGCCGCGGCCAAGGCGCGTGTGTCCGTGGCGGAACTGGAGCGGCTGGCTGTTGCTCACCAGCCGCGCGGCTGGGCGGCGGCATTGCGCCAGCGGGCTGCGACGGGCATTGCCGTCATCGCCGAGATCAAGAAGGCCTCGCCCTCGAAGGGCCTGATTCGCGCAGAGTTCAACGCGGCAGAACTCGCCCGGAGCTACCTTGCGGGTGGCGCGGCGGCGCTTTCCGTGTTGACCGACGAGCCGTTTTTTCAGGGCAGCCTGCGCAACCTGGAGCTGGCATCAGCTGCGGTTCCGTTGCCATGCCTGCGCAAGGACTTCACGGTGGACGAGTACCAGATCGTGGAAGCTCGCGCGCATTGCGGAGATGCAATTCTGCTGATCGCCGCGGCACTCACCGACGATGAGCTAAAGCGCTTTGCCCGCGCGGCGCATGGCCTTTCACTCGATGTGCTGGTCGAGGTGCATACGGCTGCCGAGCTTGACCGAGTGCTCGCTACTCTGGGCGAAGCCGGCGCGGACGCCATTGGCGTGAACAACCGCGACCTTGGAACCTTCGATGTGCGCCTTGAAACTTCGCTCGAACTCGCGGGGCGGATTCCAAGCGGCGTAGTGCGCGTGGCCGAGAGCGGCATTGCGGCGACCGAAGATATTGCTCGTCTGCGCGCAGCGGGCTTCGATGCCTTCCTGATCGGCGAGAGCCTGATGCGCCAGCCTGACCCTGGCGCTGCGCTGGCCGCGCTGCTCGCTGGAGTTGCCGCGCGATGAGCCTAACGTTTATTTGGATAAAAATCTGCGCCAACACTTCGCTGGAAGATGCGTTGCTGGCTGCTGATGCGGGAGCCGACGCGGTGGGGTTCGTCTTTGCGCCCAGCCCACGCCGTGTGACGGCGGCACAAGTAGCAGCCATTGTTCCGCATTTGCCTGCAACCGTCGAGAAGATTGGCGTCTTTGTTGATGCCACGCTTGAAGAGATCGCGTCCACGGTTGAAGCCTGCGGCCTGACCGGCGTACAACTGCACTTTGACGCAGCCTCCGAGTTGCGGGCTCAGCTTCACGAGCGCCTTGGGCCGGAACTGCGCATTCTAGGAGTGGTGCACTTAGGTGCTGGCACTGACGACCAGCAAGCGGCTAGAATGGCCGAACATATTCGAGACCCACACGTGGATGCGGTGCTGGTGGACTCGCGGACGGAAACAGCCGTAGGTGGCACGGGCGTGACCTTTGACTGGACTGGCGCACGCAAAACAATTTTCCGAGACGGAAACGCGTGCAGGCTTGTCGCCGCCGGCGGCCTGAACCCGGCCAACGTGGCCGAAGCCATTGCCACGCTGCATCCCTGGGGCGTGGATGTAGTCTCCGGCGTCGAAGCTGTGCCGGGCCGCAAAGACAAGGCAAAGGTGCGGGAGTTTGTGACCCGCGCGAGGACTGGAAAGGCAATATAGTGAACCTATCGGCTTCTATCAGTTCGGCAGACCTCAAACATCTGTGATTGGAGGGTTATGACAGGCGGCCTGAGTTTCGGCGGGAAACGAGAATTGCTGGCGCGCGGCTTGTACTGGAGTGGCGCCTCCTTCCTGCTATCGCAACTTCCAGCGCGGGATTCCCTCCTGGTATTGAACTATCACCGTATAGGAAACTCCGAGGATGATCTCTTTGACCCCGGCGTCTTCTCGGCGACCGCCGAACAGCTCGACGATCAAATTTCCTATCTGAAGCGCAGCGGTTCGCTGGTAACTCTGGAAGAGGCATTGGGTTTTGTCGACGGCACCATCAAGGAGAAAAGCCGCCGCTGCCGCGTGTTGATCACCTTCGACGACGGATATCTGGATAACTACGAGATTGCATTTCCGATTCTGCGATCGCATGGGGCGCAAGGAGTGTTCTTTCTTGCTACGAGCATCGTTGGGTCTTGTCAGATTCCGTGGTGGGATCATATTGCTTACCTGGTGAAGACCGCGCGAACGCGCCGATTCTCACTCCACTACCCGGTTGATCTGAATGTCGATATCGATGGGAACGGCTTGACGGAGAGCTTGCAGACCGTACTGAAGTTATATAAGAGGCCCGAGAATTCCGACCCTGCGCGTTTCATCAAGGAGTTGGCGGAAAAATCAGAAGGCGAAGAGCCCCCCGCAGCCCTGCGGCGATTTTTGAATTGGGACGAGGCCCGGGAGATGAAAAAAGGCGGCATGGCGATCGGGTCGCACACGCATTCGCACCATGTGCTCAGCCAACTGGAACCGGACCGGCAATACGAAGAGCTATTCAAGTCCAGGGAAATCCTGAAGGAGCAACTTGGCGCCGTAGCCGATGTGCTTGCCTATCCGGTCGGCGCCAGGACGAGCTTCACTGGTGAGACCAAGAGGTTAGCTCAGCAAGCGGGTTATCGCGCGGCCTTTTCGTTCTATGGCGGCACAAATTTTCCAGGCAAGATATCGCCTTACGATGTAACTCGAACCGGCATTGACGGCCAAAGCTGGAGCCGCTTCCGCGTTCAAACGGCTGTATGCCGGGTCTCGGGCAGGTATTGGCCTTGACCTATTCGCTCAAATGAGCGGTCTCGGACAAGAAATCTATGGTCTCGTAGAGATTCGATTCCAGATGCGGGCCTATTGGGCTTGGATCTGTGATCCTTCTCCGAACGAGAATGGAATTAAGAATTCTACCCAGACTCTCAGGCATGGATGCTACAGCGACTTTTGTCCTTAACTTTCCAGACATGTATCTCTTGTCTTTTCGTACAACACGCGACAAAGCTCTCACATACTCAAGCTGCCCAGACGCAAATGCGCAATTCACTGCATCCGTGCAACGGGAGCAAGCCTTATCCAGCGCCTTATTAAGCAGGGCTGATTGCAGGTTGTTGCGTCTGATGGCATGACCATATATAACAATCTCACCAAAAACCTGCCGAAGCCCATGCCCCCTATGATTCCCGCTGTGTTTCCTGATCCTGACTGTAGGGCGGGTAATCAAGCCCATTTTTCCTCCCCCCATCAGGCAGCGAAACATAAACTCAAAATCCTCGGCTGGGATGCCACACATTCCGGGATCGAATCCACCGACACTGTCGAAATACTCCCTTGATATGCCATAAGCCATCCAAAAAGGATCATAGTCCCGGGCTTCCAATATGCTGGATGCCAAAGATTCCTCAATCAGCCATGCTTCATCCCCAACCCGCCGTTTGGCTATATCCCAAAATCCGTTCGGGGCCATATCGAACATGGATGTTGTCTTCCAAAGGCCATCGACATTTTCCCCAAAGAACACCATATTGCAGAATACGAGGCTGACTTGAGGGCACGACACGACGAGCCTGGCTATTCTTTCCAAGTGATCCGGCTGCATCAAGTCATCGCTATCGCAGAATACCAACCATGGGGAAGAGGACAGACTTGCGCCGGTGTTTCTGGCAAGCTGAACTCCACCATTCTCTATCTTCTTGTACTTGATTTTGCCGCTAAACTGGCTGCAGACCCGCTCGGTATCGTCCGTCGAACCATCGTCTACTACGATCACTTCACTTGCGGGAAGTGTCTGGGCAAGAACTGATTCTATGGTCTCGCCGATAAGATTCGCGCACTGGTAAGTCGGAATGACAACGCTGATAGGGAAGTTCATGCGCACTCCATTGCTGGAACTATCCATGGGTGAGCCTGAATGCAATCGTCGAGCGCGGGGGGGGATGCAGAAAGTACGAAAGCCCCGGCCATAGGCGGTGAGTCAAGCCTCACACGTGCACCGAGAAGTTTTTTGTACCCAATAACCGTCAACTATAGTAAAAACAAAGTTGTTTGTCTATGGGAAAATGGCATGGATCGATTGCTGATAAGTGTGGTGATACCCGTCTTCAATGCCGAAAAGTATCTTCGGCAGGCCATCTGTAGCGCTCTGGAGCAGACCTTGCCGCCCCACGAAATCATCGTCGTTAACGACGGCTCAACGGATTCCAGCCCGATGATCGCCTCCAGCTTTGGCTCCGCCGTTATTTACCTTTCTCAGCAGAATCATGGTCTTAGCGCCACACGAAACCTTGCCATTGCGCGCAGCACGGGAGATTGGATCGCCTTTCTCGATGCCGACGATTACTGGCTGCCCGATAAGCTTGCTAGGCAGGGTGCAATGATTCAGGCCGACCCGACTATCGGGCTGATCTACACCGGAAAAACTGATCTCTCACTCGACGGAACCACTCGCGACGTGGCAGCTCGGCCGCCTCAATGGGTCACGAATATACTTCCAGTCCAGAACTACATATTCCCCACCACAGTTTTGGCAAAACGGTCGCTCTTGCTGGAGCATCCTTTTGATGCGTCCTTGAAATCCTCCGAGGAATGGTGGCTCTTTTACAGTCTGTCGCGCATTACCAAATTCGCAGCGATAGCCGAACCCACCGCAGTTTATCGAGTATACCCGGAGAGTCTCAGCAATAGAAATTGGAAAGCAGTTCTCGACTACGCAAATATTGTCGCCGGGAGAATTCAGAATGACTTCACCGGATTCCGTAAATTTCTGCTTCACCGCAAGACTGATTCCAGACTCTTTGCGAGCGCGTCCCTTTCACAGCGCGAGCAAGGCTCGCCGGAGTTCCTCCACTATATCGTGAAGTCGTTGATCTCGTGGCCATTCCCGGACTTCTGGCCAGCTCGCTACAAGATTTTTCTGAAGATGCTGCTCCAGAAGATGAAGGCCTGGAGGGGATAGCCAGGAGTCCATTCTTCGACGCGGGTTTCATTACCGGTGAATGTGAAATGCTCCATCAACATGAACCACCAAGCACCAACCTCCAGAGTTATCATCAACATTGCAACACACTTACTTTCAGGAACGGTTGCGAGATGAAAATACTTCTACTTCAGAAGAGGGGCCTGGGCAACCAATTATTTCAATATGCGGCGGGGCTCTTCTTTGCCAGGAAATATGGGGCTTCATTGGAGATTATCCGAGAGCCTGACAAAGAGGCCGTAGCCTTCGGCCACCCACGTCCTTTTCTACTTTCGAATTTTTGCATCTCTGCACCGGTCCGGGAGTTTACGCTTTGGGATCGTCTGATGTGTTCGATTGCCCCAATTAAAAGGCCCATAGCGGCACTTGCTCGCCTCGCGTCTCGCACCGCAGTCTATGGACATCCAATTTTAGAAGACAGAACCTTCCTCGCCGAGCTCCCGATTCCACAATCGACGAAGACCGTTTACCTTGAAGGCAATTTTCAAGCGTATCAGTACGCGCAAACTGTAGAACAAACCGTGCGCGCGGAGTTCCAGCTTTGCGAACCTCCTTCCGGCAAGAACCTCGATAGCCTGGAGCAAATCCGCGCGGCCGAAACGGCAGTCTCCATTCACATTCGCCGAGGCGACTATGCCGTCTGGGGCGGCGGCCCGAGGGTCCTCTCGCTCGACTATTACTCACAAGCCATGCGCACCATTATTGAGAAAACCCATAAGCCGACATTCTTTGTTTTCTCAGACGATATTCCCTTCGCGCGGGAGGCGCTGCCCAAGCTGATAAAGGGCGAACGCATGGTATTCGTTGATCACAACGGCGAAGAGAATGCTCATGAAGATCTTCGCTTGATGTCAGCCTGCTGCCACAACATCATCGCAAACAGCACACTCTCGTGGTGGGGCGCGTGGCTCAACACCAATGTTTCGAAGCTGGTCTGCGCTCCCGCAGGTTGGGGACTAGCGAATCCGGAGGAAAAGCTCCCAGATATTCTCCCGCCAACCTGGCTGCGAATCGCCGCTGATATTGCATCGGTGTAAGCCATCCTTCAACTTGCGCTCACTGGATGGCGCAGGTGCATGACGCTGCTTACCTACGATGCGAGATCGACATTAATCAAAGCGCAGGCTCCTGGGTGGATCTATCTGAACAATCTGCTCATCTGCTCGACCGCGCGATTCATCTTGAAAGCGACTTCTTGCATTGAGTCAGGATTATCATAAGGGTCTCTGATTTCAAGCTGCGGACCGGGCAACAACATTCCGAGGAACAGCGTCTTCTCAAGGGCTCCGGGAAACAATCTCTTGAGAAGCTCGTAATTGTTGATATCCATAATCACGATAAGTTGAGCTTCGTCAATCATCTTCGCGTCGACGCATTTTGATTGATGATCGGCTAAATCCACGCCTAACATCTTCGCGGCGGCGAGCACAAAACCCGGGCTGGGCCTGCCTGTCTTTGTGTGGAATCCAGCGGATGAGATAGAGACATTCGGGAACTGCCTTGCCGCCAAAGCAGCGGCAAGCGGGCTTCGGCAAATATTGCCGTAGCAGAGAATAAGTACGTTGTCGATTTGCCGGCCGCGCAGCTTCCGGATCATTAACGGCTGCTGAATATGCCTAAGGTACAACCGGCGGCTGCGCCGCCTCACAAGATTTACGCACTTGGCCCAATGCTCCCGGACAATCGTATTAACCTCACCAAGCACTACCCTCAGGTCGGACCAGCAAAAGAAGTCCCAGCTCTCTTTTCCGATCAGTGGCCGCAACCAACCAAGAATCGCTGGAATTATGGGCTTCGTCAGGAGCAAAGGGTCCGAGTGGTCAGCCTTCCAGTTCGTCTTGAACCATTCAATATCACGATATATGTTACGGGTGTAATAGCCGGCGCGGTACTTCGGCTGAGGAGGGAGAGGCCGCTCAGTGGCAAGGCAGAGCAAACCAACGGGAAAGTCAACTCCGCAATCAATGGCGAGAGCCAGGGATCCCCACAACCGAGGATTAATCTCGATAAGATAGGCTTCGCCTTCAGCCGTAACTTTGAATTCGACCATCGCGACCCCGTGCCACTCAAGCGCGGATAATAGCGAGGTTGAGATCTTAACCAAGTCATCTTTCAAGCCGAGTGATACGCGATAACTGCTACCGCCCCCGGTGAGCGGAAGCTCATGTACTCGTTCGTGAAGAAAGGCCCATCGGAGCGTTCCGTGCTCGAACAGCATCTCGACGCCCAAGCCCTTTCCTGAGATGTATTGCTGCTGCTGAACGGGGACGTCCTGATATGTTGTTGTGAGAGCCGACCTCCACTGCATCAAGTCGCGGGCGATGGTTACACGGAAATCCTCCACAGCGCCGCGGGTGTTCTTTTTGCTGAATACAGGCTTGAGCACGACAGGGAAGGTCTTCGGCGGCAAGCTTGTAGAGCAAACTAATTCTGATGAAGGAACTCGGATGCCCAGGCGCCGAGCAAGCTCCCAGACAGCCTGCTTGTCCAAGGCTGTCCGCACGCTTGGCCGCGGGGCCAGAGCGGCGTGTTGGTACATATCATCGGGGATTTCCGGCGAGAGCATTGCAAGCAGAGACACCTCGGTCGCCGGAACGATGAGGTCGTACTTCTCGGCCCGGAAGAGAGAGACAAGCTCACCTGTGGCTCCGTCCGGCGGGCTGTCCAGCCTGAAATGTCTGCAAATAAAGCGGGATCGACGGAGAGTCTGCTCAGATTGAAAACTGGCAGTGTGCACAGTACAGCCGTATCTGCCAAGGCTTTGGACCGTCTCCAAACCTGCTGCGCTTTCGGCATCCAGGACCAATACCTTCATTCGCATCATCGTGGCCAATTATAAGTTGGTTGGAGCTACGCTCTCAAATTTCGGACGGGTCAGCAGCGAAAAAATTGTACTCACGGGCCCGGCGATGGGCCTCGGCAACATTTCGGCGAGCAGCCTGAAGCGGCCGTGGTCTTCCGGCTCCAGGACGCGCAAAAGGTAGAACAGTCCGAAAAGCACGAACAGAGAGGCGCCTCCGCCGCAGAGAATTCCCCACAATGGCATAACAAACCGCACGGCAACATAATGCGCAGTCAAGGATGCCAGCGCGCTGCAGAAAACGATTTTTGCAACATGCATCCAGGGAAGTTTTACCTTGTACAAATGGATTGCCACCATCCACATCAAGCCGACGGCCGCCAACTGAGCCGCGCCGTTGCCAATACAGGCGCCCACCGCGCCGTGTGCGGGAATCAAATACCAAGCCACGCTAATATCGATCACTCCCGCCATCACGGTGGCGGCGATCACATAACGCTGCCGCTCGAAACTCTCCAGCAGGTTCTGCGCTGGCGCGAAAAAGGCTTTGAACATGCACAGCAGAGGGGCCAGTGTTACCACCATCATTGCACCTTCAAACTTGTGACCGTAGAAGAGCAGCAGCGCGGGGTACGCCAGCGACGCTGCAATGAAGTGGAGCGGTATCGACATCAAGGCGATGTAACGGAACGTGGAGGCGGCAAGCTCAGGCAGCTTGGATTTGTCCCGCCCGTACTGCGCGAAGATGGTGGCGCCGGCGGCCGTTCCAAAGACGGTTGCCACCAGCAGCAACTGTTCAGCCATGGTGAACGCCACGGAATAGAAGGACACCTGTTTGACATCCGCGCATAGCATCTTCAACAGGATGATCTCTGAGCGGCCCCAGACGATCTGGGCCACTAACATGCTGCCAACCGCCTGCAACGCGAACGGCATCATGCGCTGACGCAGTCCCTGGGGATGAGAATGGGTTGCCTCCCAGGCGAGCACGCGCTTCATGGTGGGAAAGAAGCGCACCAAAAAATCGACAGAGCGCATGAAGAGCAGCGATGCGCCGATGCCGACAACTCCCCAATGAAACACCACCGTTGCCGCAATGGCCATGAAGTAGATCAAGGCTGAAGCGATGGAGCCTGGAAGATTCTTCGCCAAATCTTCCGCGGCGGCGTTGGCCTGGGCTGAGATGAAGTTGATCATTGCCGGCCAAATGCTGAGAACTATAAGAACCGATGCCAGCTTGTACTCTCCGGCGGCAGACCGGACCACCCAGAAAAGAAAGCCGCCGGTGGCAAGCGTTGCAAGGCCAAGCTGCAACAGAAGAGTCCGCAGATAAATGTACCGCGCGGTCCCTCGGTCGCCCATGCCGATAAACTCAGCCATGTATTTCCGCGTGGTTGCGGGAATGCCCATACTGCCCAGGCTGCTGACCAGGCTGGCGATATAGGAGACATAAACGAGATAGGCGTTCTTTTCAGGTCCCAGATAGCGGTTAATCGCGATGGAAGTAGTAAACAGAACAACGGCGTTAATTATGTTCTCGATGCTGAACCAGCCGGTGTTGCGGGCGATGGTCTTGGTGTTTGTCATTGGGGGAGTCAACTCTTATCCATAAAGTATCAGTATGCCATTCATCCGCGACAGTCGATCCATGTTAATTTTCAGCCGGCAGCCCATCGCGCGCTGCCGGCTGTTATCGAAACATGATCGCGAGCTAACCCAGACCTTGCAATGCAGTCTGGCTATCCTTGGCCGCAGGCGAACCCGGGGCCAAGGTAATAGCTTTCTTCAGGTGAAGCGCGGCGGTGGTTCGATCTCCAAGCTTGCTGTATACCATTCCGAGGTGATACTGCATGGTTGCGTTGTTTGGATCGATCTTGATTGCGTCTTCCAGAAGATCGCGGGCGAACCCGTAGGTTCCCTTGTGGTAATAAGCCCACGCCAGCGTATCCGCACTGTTGGGTGAATTCGGCATGGCACGGCGCGCTGTTTCCGCCAGCGTCAAGGCCACGTCGGCGTTTTCGCCATTCGCAAGCATCAGATAAGCAAGATTGTTAGCGGCTACAGGCTGCGCGGGCTGGATCGCAAGAGCCTTTTTGTAGTAGTCCTCCGCCTTGCGCACGTCACCGCGCGACTCCTCAAGGGATCCGAGAATGGCCATGGCGCCTGCGCTGCTGGGATGAGCTTTCAACCATTGCTCCCAGGCCCCGATTGCGTTTGCTGCCTGACCGCGCTGACCCTGAAGCTGCGCGTAAATTGCAACCGCCTCGCCGTCGTCTGGATTCACTTCCATGGCTTTCTGAGCGGTGACGGCCGCCTGATCGAAATTCTTGTTCTGTATCTGGAATCCGGCCAGCATGTCATAGAAGCCGCTATTCTTCGGATTCTTGGCGATTTGCGCGTTGATGCGAGCCAACGCCTGGGCCGGCTGCTTCCTGAAGAGGTCGTAACTTACCAAGCCGCGCAAGGCGGCAATCGAATTTGGATCGTACTGTAAGGCCTGCTCCAGCAGCGTCGCTCCCTCCGGGTACCGCTTTTGGCTGAAGCGAAGCTGGCCGAGCATAAGGTAAGCCTGCGGACTCTGCGGGGCAATGGTCATGGCAGTCTTCATGTCAGCCTCCGCCTTGTCCGGCGAGTTATGGCTCAACTCCACCGCTGCCCGCCATAGATAGCCGCCCGGAAAACGAGGAGCAGCGGCGATCGTGCTGTTCGCCACATCGGACAGCGTGTTCATGTCGCCGCGCTGACCTGCAATTCGGGCAAGTTCCTCCTGCGCTTCGATGTGACGCGGATTCAGTTGCGCTGCCTGGCGAAAACTCCGCTCTGCAAGACCGCTATCGCCTTTGGCCAACGCGGCCTTGCCCAGCCAGTATTGGATGAAGTCGTCCTTCGGGGCATTATTGGCGGCACTTTGAAGGGCGTTGACCGCGTCATTCAGCTTTCCGCTGTTGAGCAATACAATTCCGTTCAGCACAGCTACCTGCGGATCCTTGGCGTTCTTCTTCATCAGTTCGGTCACCACCGATTGCGCGGTGGTAAAGTCCTTGACCTGAAGAAGAATCCTTACGTACCCTTCCTGCACAGAAACATTCTTGGGATATTTATGAGCAAGGCTGCTAAACTCGGCCCTGGCTTTGTCAATCTGTCCAGAGCCCGCATAATAATCAGCCAGCATGCGCACTCCTTGCGGACTGTCCGCAAGGTCATTGGAAGTTTGACGGAGCACTTGCTCGGCCCGCGCCTGATCGCCCTGCCTCAGGATCATCTGAACCAGAGATTCACGGGCACTCAGATTTTTTGGATCGGCAGCGACGGCTTTCCAGCATACCTGCTCGGCATCCTGCAAACGGTTGCTCCTGGCGTAGAAAGAGGCGAGCAGCAGTTTGGCGCTTACAGACTTAGGATCGAGCGTGACCGCGTTCTTCAATTCGGCTTCAACGGAAGACGTCTGAGTGGAGTCACTCGCCTCCAGCAATGCAAGGGTTTCGTGCAGCACGGCCTCGTTCGGTGCGAGTTCCAGCGCGCGGTGGATTTCAGCCAGCGCCAAATCCTTCTGTCCGCGCCTGGCAGCTATGCGGGAAAGCAAGGAGTGAACATCGGCATTATTCGGCTGTACCGCCATCACTGCGTTAACCTGCGCCTGTGCGTCGTCAGTCCTGCCACCGGCAAGCAGCAAGTCGCCGAGATCAATCCGTGCCTTGTAGTTTGTTGGCTGCAGGTTGACGGTCCGCTGAAGCTCGCCGTAAGCGGCGCTCAATGCGCCCATATGGAGGTACGTTTGCGCCAGGGCATAATGCGCATCGGCAAAGTTCTTGTCAATTTTCAGAGCATTGGAAAACTGAATGACAGCTTCCCTATCCTTGCCCTGGGCGCTATACCGCTGGCCGCTTTCGAGATATTTATGTTTCCGCACATTGGGGTCGCGGAAGCACCCGGACAACAGAGTGAGCGACAGAAAGAATGCAACAACCCCCAAAGCTGCGTGGCGCTTCATGGGCCTCCACGCGCCATCGAAACCGGACAAAAATGTCTTGAATCCGCTTTCCATTTTCTTCATCCTTTCAGGCTGTCTTTCAAGCCCTGATACTTGAAGCCGCCAGATGCGCGACGTTGGCTTGCGAATACGCTTAGTTGGGGATAAATCGCGGCAGCAGGGGAGCTAGCCGCATGGAGAACTTCTCGGCGCGTTCTCTTGCCGCCGACACCTCTTCATTGGAAGCAATCGGCGTGATGACACGGACCAGTGCTCCATCCGTGCGATTCAGCCGCATTGCATCGGCGATCATGTAAACCATCGCCGTGTATTCACTTGCTATGCTGCGTCCGTGCGCCTGATACCAGTAGATTACAAACTGCCTCGCCGTACCGTTGCTAATGATATATTCGCCCACCCGATGCGGCTTGCCGTTCACATCGGCCAAATTGACGTAATCTGACGACTCGAAAACCCATCCGGCGCCCGGCAGGCAATGCTTCGGGGAATGGATGGATTGGCCAGTCCTCTGCGTGGGAAAATAGCCGATAAAGAGGCCGATCGGCTCCGTCTGCGCGTCGCGGGAATAAATGCGCGAAAGAAAGTCGCCGGCCCCAAGAACGTCGAGCGTCTCCTGATCGATTTGCTGGTTGCTTCCCTGCCATCCATCGATATTGCCCGGCAATAGCGCCAATGGTTCGCTAAAAGGATTCCGATCGGTGCTGGAGCGGGTATGCAGCAGCAGCGCCGTTGCGGCAAGCAGCAGAACCGCAGTCCAAAAACGAAGATTTTTCATGCCTGCCGCCTTTTGCCTGGGAAGAGGCTCATTGCGCGATGGACGAGATACAAGAGCGCCAGGGAAACCATAAAAATCACCCAGCCTGAAAATTCATGAAAAAAGCCCATGGCTTTGTCCGGGTCCCAGTACTGGACGCACAATCCGGTGCCCAGGATGCGCACCGCGTTGGCCGCAATCGCGATCGGAATGCTGGCCACGGCGAGCGCTATTCGCCTTAAGTTGGACTTCTCCATGAAGTATCCATAAAAGACCGCCATAGTGAACAGGCTCATCAGGGAGCGGATGCCGCTGCAGGCCTCCGCCACCTCGAGCTTCATCAAGGGAAGTTCGATGACGTTGCCCTCCCGCAAAACCGGAACCCCGAATAAAGGAAGCAGAGAGCTGGCAAGCTTTGAAGCCAATATCTGCAGCGGAAAGGTGATTTGGTTGAAGATAATGGACGGAAGCGGAATGGCCAGCAACAAGACCAGCAAGGCGAAGCGCAGCTCCTTCAATAACTGCGGTCCGCCAAAGCAGAGAACCACTCCGGAGAGCAAAATGACGAGCGAAACCCGCGAGAGAAAGAGATTTGATCCGTAGACGCCCAGGATCAAAATGACCAGCCCAAGAAGCATCACGGCAATTCCGCTCCAGGAGGGGGCGGCCTTTATGCCGCGCAGGGTCTCTCTCTTCTCCCAAACAAGATATGCGGCGAACAAGGGCACCAGGAATCCGTGAGAGAAATCCGGTATCTGCCACCAGTCAGTGACCAGTTTCACCAGCACACGGGAATACACCGCCGCAATCAGCAGGCATATCACTACCGAGCCAACTGTAAATTGAGCGTGGCTGGAGCGCCAGTTCCACGGGGGAGCCGTTGAAGTCTGTGTGCCTTGAGCCATTTTCCTCGTCCTTAAGCCTTATCGGTCGGTACCACTCTACACTACGCAACAGGGAGCTGAAAGCGATACGGTTCGATTCAGGGAAGTCCCCCATGAACTCCCCTGCGGCTGGGAATCCGCGTTCCGGTGATGGTGGAAAATGAGTTCCACTCTCCGGGACAATTAATGGTACACTGTTTTCCTGTAGGAGGGAACGACTCCCCCCTTCATCGGGCGTTGCCCGAGGAAGCGTGACCCTCGCCCAGGCCCCATACCTTGCAATGGAAGCATATTCCGCGTATTTCACAGCCAGGTCAAGAACCTGCATTGAAACGATGACGTGAAGTTTGGTCCCCATATGGCAACAATTGCAATGATCCACAATGGAAAGAGGCAGGCGAAAGCCGCCGATTTCAACGAGACGCGCGTTCAACGAGCGATAGGCAGGATTGCCGAAAGCGACTGCCCCGTCTTGATCCTTGGCGAACACGGCGCTGGGAAGCGGTTTGTTGCCGCACAGATTCACGCCCAGTCACATCTGGCTCGCGGAGCATTCCAGGAGATTCGCTGCTTTGATGCCGACCTGTCGGCCCTACAGGCTGCTCTGTCCGCCCCTGGTACGGTTTATCTTACCGAGATAACAGATCTTAGCCTTTCCATGCAGGAACTGATCGTCAACACCTATTTTCGCTCCGAGCAGGTGCAAGGCTGCCGCCTTTTATGTGGATCGAGCCGCGACCTGCCAAGAGAAGTCAAGTCATGGCGCATGAGAGAGGATTTCTACTACTTCGTCTCAGCCGTGACACTTCAGGTTCCCCCGCTGCGCTGCAGGAAGTCAGAGATTCTTCCCATCGCCGATGAGCTTTTGGCGCAGTACTCCAAGCAGTTTGACCGGCCCAAGCCGGTTCTCTGCAAGGAAACTGTCGGTCACCTGATGGAGCACACATGGCCCGGCAATTTATCTGAACTTCAGACCGCGATCAAGACGTTGGTCGCCATCGGAGACCAGGCAATTTCCCTCGCAGCCATCAATGCAGCGGCGCAATCGGGCAGGCCGAATGGAAATCGCAGGCATATGCTGCTGAAGGAAGCCACGCGGGCCTCCTCGATCCAGGTCGAACGCCAGTTGATCTCAGAGGTTCTGATTTCCACCGGCGGCAATAGGAAGCGCGCAGCGGCCGATCTGGGAATCAGCTACAAGGCATTGCTTTACAAGCTTAAGCAGATCGAAGCGGAGAACCAATCCGCGTTCTGCAGGAATGGAGTCGCACAATGAAACCTGGAAGCCTTCTCGCCGCGGCAGTTCTTGCTTCGGCACTTTTCTGCCCCGCTCAGGACAAAACGCCGGCAGCACAAGCTGCGGCCAAGCCGGCCATGCCCGACAGCTATATCATCGGGGCGTCCGACAATATCAGCATTACCGTATTCAAGGAGCCGACCTTATCGAGCAGCTTGCTCGTCCGGCCCGACGGCATGATTTCGATGCCCCTTCTTGGCGATGTCATGGCCGCCGGCAAGACGACGCTGCAATTGGCCGACGAAATTACTGTCAAGTTGAAGAAGTACATTCAGGATCCGAATGTCACGGTCGTGCTGGGCCAGGTGAACAGCAAGATAGTCTATCTGCTCGGCGAAGTTGCAAAGCCCGGCCCGATCGGAATGACTCCCGGAATGACCTTCCTTCAGGCAATCGCCACTGCTGGCGGCCTCACGCAGTTCGCCAACTCGAAGAAGATTTACATCCTGCGCAACGATGGCGAGAAGCATCAGAAGATTCCCGTGCAATACAAACGCGCATTGAGGGGCGACAGCTCACGCAATCTCGATCTGAATCCGGGCGATACGATTGTCGTACCATAGGAGCGCCAAATGAAGGCAAGCAATACACTCCTGGCAGTTTTCCTGGTCGCGAGCGCTGCAGCAAGAGCGCAGGTTGTTCCCGCGGTGGAAGGCCCTTACGGGTCGCCGATCAGCGGGACACTTCACTACGATTTGCGCTACACGCAAACCGCGCAGTTCTATGGGGGGTCCGAAGGCACCACGCAGAGGGGCGTCGCATCGGGAGAGTTGGCCTATGCGAATTCCAGCGCTGTGCTCCCCTTTGATGTGACTTATTCCGGCGGCGATAGCTGGAACATATCCGGCCAGCCCGAGGGAACCGGAGTGTTTCAACATATGCAGGTTTCACAAGGGCTAAACAGGCGCGCTTGGTCACTTAGGCTGAGCGATGACGTGAACTATATGCCGCAAGCGCCGGTCTCTGGTTTTTCAGGAATTCCAGGCGTGGGCGACCTGCCGGGCGAGCCGTCCCAGCCGAGCCAGCCGATTCTGACCGTGGACACACGCAGCGTCTTCAACATAGTAAGTCCGAGTTTCACGCACACCCTCGGCCATGCAACAAGCCTGGAGACTGGCGCCAGTTACGCGATCATGCGCTTTCCGGACGGTAACGGCCTGGATACCGATTCGGTGCAGGCGAACGCGCAGATCACCAGACGGCTGGATGCACGCAATTCAATCTCAGGCCAGTACGTTTATGCACATTCGAGCTTTCCAGAGTACGCAATACTGACCATGGATACTCAGTCCGCACTGTTCGGCTACCAGCGCACGTGGAACCGGCAGCTTAAGACGAGCGTCTCGGTCGGGCCGCAGTGGGTACGTGGTTCTGACAGCTTACTTGTTCCTCCATCGACAAATCTCGCAATGAACGCGAGTGCAAACTACAGTGTCAGATCAACGACAGCAGTGGTCAGCTATTTCAGGGGAACCTCCGGAGGCACCGGTGAGGCTTCAGAGGTCGGAACGCACAACGACGACGTCAGCGGAGGAATCACGCAACTGTATGGAAGGAATCTGACCGTCAGCGCTACGGGCGCGTATATGCGCACTCAGGGGCTGGGAGTTCAATCGAATCAAACCGTCGTGACCAACACGGAGTTTGGTGGCGTGTCGGCTTCGCGGCGCTTGGGCAGATACTTCAACGTATTCGCGAACTACACGGCAATTCAGCAGTCGTCGAACTACGGGCTTTCAGCAAATGTCGTCAATGGCCTGTCGCAGGTGATTGGATTCGGCGTCGCCTACTCTCCGCGGGATATCAACTTAAAGAGGTAACTCATCAGGGAGGACTATGCTCGGGCATCGTGAACTGACAGTACAGGACTACGAGGAGATATTGAAACGGCGGTTCTGGCTGATTTCAATTTCCGCGATCCTCCTTCTGGCGATTGGTCTCGGAATCAGCTATATTCTGCCGCCGCGGTACGTGTCAAAGACGCTGGTGCTCATAGAGCAGCCGAAGGTTCCGGAAGAGTATGTGAAGCCGGTCGTCGATGAAGATCTGGGCGCGCGGCTGGCGTCGATGCAGGAACAGATACTAAGCCGTTCGCGCATTGAGCCGATCATCGAGCGATTTGGCCTGTATCCCAGCAACAAATACACCATGGATGACCGCGTCGATCTGACGCGCAAAGCAATTAAGGTAGATCCAATTCCCGCCGGCCAGTCGTCCCATGGAATGCCTGGCTTTTATATCACGTTCAGAGCGCAGGACGCGCGCACGGCCCAGCAGGTGTGCGGCGAGATCACGTCGCTCTTTATCAGCGCGAACCTAAGCGCGCGCGAGGAGTCCGCCGAAGGGACGACCGATTTTCTGAGACAGCAACTGGCCGATTCCAAGCGGAATCTTGACGAGCAGGACGCAAAGCTCGCGGCCTTCGAACGCCAGTATGTCGGCAAGCTTCCCCAGCAGGAGTCGGCGAATTCGAACACTCTTCAGGCGCTCACGACCCAGCTTGACGCCGCGACGCAGTCAGTGAATCGCCTGCAGCAGAATGTGACTTTTCAGGAAACCATGATTTCCCAGCAGCCGCAGGATGCGGCCGGCGCCGATCCCGTCACGGGGACATCGCCTGACTCGCTCAGTATCCAGCTCAAGGATGCGGTCAAGCAGGAGAAGGAATTGGAGGCGCTCTACACGCCCGATTATCCCGATGTAGTCGCGATGAAGAGGAGGATTGCCAATCTGCGCGCGGAGATTGCGCAGGACGAGGCCAGGGAGGCAACGCAAGACACAACCAAGGCAGCGAAAGCCAAGCCTGCCACGGGCCGTTTCGATTCGCCGCAACTTCAACAGCTGAAAGCGCAGCTACGCGCCGAGAAGCAATCGCTCGCCTCGGCCAAACAGGAACAAGCTCGAATCGAGCAGCAGGTTCGCACCTACGAGTCGCGGATTGAGTCAAGTCCGATGGTCGAGGAACAGTACAAGCAGATCACGCGCGACCATGAAACGGCCCTGCAGTTCTACAACACGCTGCTGACCAAGATGAACGAATCGTCCATGGCAACAGCTCTTGAACACCGCCAGCAGGGCGAACAGTTCCGCGTGATGGATGCACCCAACCTTCCAGACGCGCCTACGTTTCCGAACCATTTGGTCTTTGCCGGAGGCGGCTTTGCATCCGGCCTGTTTCTGGGCATGCTTTTCGCAGCGTGGCTCGAGTACCGCGATACTTCGGTGCGTAATGAAGGCGATATCTGGGCCTTCACCAAGCTGCCCACGCTGGCCGTCGTTTCATACGTCAGCGATCTGGATCGCCCTCACGCGGGCCGCAAACGCGGAAAGCTCTTTTCTCGAACCTCCAAGCCCATTGAAAGCGCGCCCGGATAACCATGTATAAATCCTTTTTCGGCCTTCGCGCCCTACCTTTCGGAGCCAGTCCCGACCCGCGGTTTCTCTTCCTGAGGCCGCAGATCAGGGAGGCGCTTGCCTGCCTGCAATACGGCATCGCGGCGCGCAAAGGCTTTGTGGTGATGACGGGAGAAGTTGGCACGGGAAAGACAACTCTGCTCAGGTCAGTTCTGGACACATTCGCCAAAGGGCGCATCTCGACGGCTTTTGTCTCCAATCCGCGTCTGGAAGTACTCGATTTTTTTGAAGTGGTGCTCACCGACTTTGGCATTCCTCCGCAGACGCGGACGAAGTCGGCAATGCTTCTGCAGCTTAATAGCTGGCTCATCGAGCGCTTCCGCGCCCATCAGTTGTGCGCCATCGTGGTGGATGAAGCACAAGACCTTTCCTGGGAGCTTCTCGAGGAGATTCGTTTGCTGACTAATCTCGAGACCGCTTCAGAGAAGCTGGTGCAGATTGTTCTTTCCGGGCAGCCTGAATTCGAAGAAAAACTTTACAATGCTAACCTTCGCCAGCTTCGCCAGCGTGTCTCTCTGTGGTGCAGAACCAATCCGCTGGACGCCGAAGAGACGCAGGCTTACATCGAAGAAAGACTGCGCATCGCCGGTGCCAGCCAGCAGGTGTTTCTGCCCCAGGCCGCGGAACTTGTCTATCGCTACTCGAAGGGAATTCCCCGCATCATTAATCTGATCTGCGAACACGCCTTGGTAGATGCTTATGCCGAACAAATCAAGCCGATTCCGGCGCACATTGTCGAATCGGTCGGGTTGGAACTCGATCTCGCGGAGCATCCTTTCACGATCTCGTTCCCAGCCATGCAGGTGTTGATGAAGCGCACTATGGAAACCAATATGCATAACAGCATAACGCCCGTCGCCGACGGCACGAATTCACTGAAGGAACGTGAAATATGAGCCGCATATACGATGCACTTCAAAGGGCTGACCTTGAGCGGCAAGCCGTCCAGGGAAAGGACGCAACAGAAAATGCGGAGCCGTATCTTGCGTCCGGTTCAGAGGATTTGGCGCCGATCGAGGCTGGCGTCAGCCTTGAGAACACCGTTCTGCATACATGGAAGCCGTCCCTTGTTTCCCTCCCAACGCTTGGAGACCGAGGCGAAGGCATCGAGCAGTTTCGCGGGCTGCGCTCGCAAATCTACCAGTTTCGAGATCAAAATCCGCTGAAGACTATCCTTGTCAGTAGCGGTATGCCCGGGGAGGGCAAGACCTTTGTGGTGGCGAATCTGGCGGTCAGCCTGGCGCGCAACCGGAACAACACCGTCCTGCTGATTGACGCCGATTTGCGCCGCCCCTCGCTTCACGCAATTCTGGGCGCTCCCGGCACGCCGGGGCTCACGGAATATCTCGCGGGAACCGCAGAGGTGAGCGACATCGTGCAGCGCAACGAGAATCCCCGTGTCGTTGAAGCCGGCATCATGCACGCCATCCCCGATCTCGCGTTTATCCCCGCCGGAGCGGGCGGCGACAATGCCTCGGAGCTCGTCGCCAATCATCGCATCGAAGAGTTGGTAGCGGCCCTTTCGCCGCATTTTGACTGGATACTGATCGACTCCCCACCCGTGCTCGCGTTTTCTGACGCGGTCGACCTGGCCCGAGCCGCGGATGCGGTGTTGCTTGTTGCTCGCAGTGCAACCACACCTTTCAATGTCGCGCAGCGCGCGCAGACCGCCTTCTCGAATTCGCGTATCCTCGGCTTCGTGTTGAACGCGGTCCGAAACGCTCCGCGCCGCACCTCGTACTACTACGACTATGGCCAGCAGGACGCCAGCAGCGGATCGCCGAAGGGAAAGGATAAGCGGCGGCCAGGATGATCAGACTATTCAATGTCTATTATCCGACTCGGACCCTGGTGCTGCTTCTTTGCGAGGTGCTCCTCGTTAGCGGCTCATTTCTGCTGGCCACCACTTTACTCGTGGGTCCAGATGCATACATTGTTCTGATCTATGAGAACGGCTTGCTGAAAATCGCGGGCATTACCGTCCTCACCCTGCTTCTCACCTATTACTTCGACCTATATGAACCACGGCGCATCTCCGAGGATTGGGAGATATATTTTCGCTTGTTGCTGGTTCTCAGCGTGCTGTCTTTTGTCCTCGCCGGGCTGGTTTATTGCTTCCCTGAGTTCGATTTCGGCCCTTATGTTCTATCTGTAGGAATCGTCATTCTTGCGGTTCTTCTCGTTCTCTGGCGCGGGGTTTATGAGTGGATCATTGGCCTTCCCATGTTTCAGGAGCGAGTCTATGTTCTGGGCTGCGGCAAGCGGGCGCGCGCCGTCGTCGAGCTACTGCGGGCCAGCCGCGACGCAGGCATGGAAGTCATAGGATGGAAAGGCGAAAGCGAAGGCCCCGGACAAGCCGAGCGCTTCTCAGCCGAACTTCGTGCCTTTCGCGGCCCGCGGCCCGGCATTGATCGCGTTGTTGTTGCTATGGAAGACCGTCGCGAATCGATGCCCGTTCGAGAACTGCTTGACCTTCGCCTCTGCGGCGTAGTCATTGAGAATTCCAGCTCGCTCATGGAGCGGCTGTCGGGCAAACTACCGCTGGACGGACTCAATCCAAGCGTTCTCATCTTTACGGAAGGCTTCCGCATGAGCACCTCGCAACAGCTCTTCCGGCGCCTGCTCTCTTTCGCGGTTTCCTTTATCGCACTAACCATCTGCCTCCCATTCCTGCCATTGATAATTCTTGCGGTGCGTCTCTCTTCGCCCGGACCCATTTTTTTCAGCCAGACGCGTGTCGGACAACGCGGGCTTCTGTTTACCGCGTACAAGTTCCGCACCATGCGGCAAGACTCTGAAGCGAATGGAGCCGTGTGGGCGGCCAAGGACGACCCCCGCGTCACTCGGATCGGCAGGTATTTGCGCAATACCCGGCTCGACGAAATTCCCCAACTCTGGAACGTTCTTCGCGGAGATATGGCTTTTGTCGGCCCCCGTCCGGAACGCCCGGAATTTGTGCAATGGCTCAGCCAGGAGATTCCCTTTTACGACCTTCGCCACATGATTCGCCCTGGGATTACCGGCTGGGCGCAGGTGCGCTACCGATACGGCGCAAGCCTGGAAGAGACCAAGCATAAACTTGAGTACGATCTTTACTACGTCAAGCATCAGTCGATCGGCCTCGATCTGCTGATCATGTTCGAGACAATTAAAACCATCATTCTGCGAAGGGGCGCGCAGTGAGGATTGTCTTCTGGCTGTCGATGATCGGCATCCTCTACACCTATCTGGGATATCCCGTGCTGATGTGGGTGCTCGCCCGGCTGCGGCCACGGCCATGGATCGTCGCCCCGATCTCCCCCAGTGTGAGTATTGTGCTTGCGGTGCATAACGGCGCCGCGCTGCTCCCGCGCAAGATCGAGCATCTGCTTGGGCTCGACTACCCCGGCATCAAAGAGATCATCATCGTTTCCGACGGCTCGACCGACGGTACGGCGGAATTGCTGACCCACCAACGCCATCCGCGTCTTACCACCGTCATTCTCGCCGAGCATAGCGGCAAGGCGGTTGCCGTCAATGCCGGCGTGGCGAAAGCCACGGCTGACGTGATCCTCTTCGTGGACATCCGGCCGGAGATTGCTCCGGGCGCGATTCAGCAGCTTGTTAATAACTTCGCCGACCCGAAGGTCGGTTGCATAGCCGGCGAACTGATTCTGCGAACTGGAGCACACGACGACGCCTCCGCGGCTGTCAGCGGGTTCTACTGGCGCTATGAAAAGTGGATCAGGACATGTGAGTCGATTTGCGGCTCCCCGGTCGGCGTCTATGGCGGCTTCTACGCGATTCGCCGCGAGCTTTTCGTGCCACAGCCCGCCGGAATGATTCTCGATGACATGTTCCAGCCGCTTTCAATCATCCGCCAGGGTTATCGGTCGGTCCTTGATGCGCAGGCTTACGTCTACGACATCTGGCCCAAGAAAATTGGAGAAGAATTTCATCGGAAGGTGCGCACACTGGCGGGGAACTTCCAACTATTCCGTCTTGCGCCGTGGACGCTTTCTCCGAGGAATCCGGTTCTCTTTCAGCTTGTCTCGCACAAGGTCATGCGCCTTGTGGCTCCTTACTTTTTGATTCTATTGCTTATCTCCACATTGGCGCTTTCGGGCGGATCGCTTATGTTTGCCGCATTTGCCGCTCTTCAGATTTTTGGTTTGCTTGTTGCTATCGCCGGGCTGCGCTATAGGATACCGGTGCTTCATCGCGTTGCTCCTCCAGCCAGCGCGGTGCTCATACTCGAAGCGGCCGCTATCGTCGGGTTCTATAAATTCATTGTCACGCGTGGCCCGCTTTGGAAGATATGGACTTCTCATGAGCCGGGAAAGCCGACTACAACTCCTGAGACGGCGAGCCCCACGCCGCCGACGCCGCTGCCAACTGCCACCGGAAATGACCGGGTGTAGAATTCCTTTGAAAGATTGAAATCAATGAGAGGAGCATCAGACCGTCATGAACCACTCGAAGGTGCTGTTCATTTCCTTACTGGGAATCGGAGCCATCACGACTGGCTACGGTCTTCACAGCCACATCGTCCATGTGCGGGCAGCGAAGCTGGATCATATCGCCGCGCCTGCGCCCTATTTCCCCCCTGGCGCCATCTGGACGCAGGATATTAGTCACGCTCCGCTCGATCCCCAGTCTTCAACAATCATCGCCTGGCTCGCGGATGCGGGCGGATGGGGAACCGGAAAGATGCGCGTCGATTTCAGCCTCCGGGTAATGAATGCGGACGCCTCCACTCCACGAGTTCCCTTTCGCGAATCTCCAGGGTTTGGCGTTGCCGATTCCGATAAAATCTCGACGATTCCCCTTCCTGCCGGTGGCGGCGTGGAAGGGCAGACCGGCTATCAGTGCTCCGGTGATAACGATTGCCATCTCATCGTGGTTGACCGTAGCCAGGGCAAACTCTATGAAGTCTACCAGGCCAACTACGCGGATGGCGCTCTCTCGGGGCTCGGCAATTCTGTATGGGACCTCAACCGCATTTATCCGCCTTCGGGGCGAGGAGATCAATGCTCCAGCACCGACGCCGCTGGCTTACCCCTTGCTCCACTGCTCTTCACCGCCGACGAACTCGCTCTCGGAAGAATCGACCACGCCATTCGTTTTATTCTTCCCAACCCGCGGATTCGCGCACACGTTTTTGTGCATCCAGCTACGCACGCCGGCGCTCCGCGCGGGCCGGTTACCGCTCCACCGATGGGCGCGCGCTTCCGCCTGAAAGCTTCGTTCGATATGTCGCAATTGACGCCTGCGGCGCAGGTTGTCGCGCGAGCCATGCAGAAGTACGGAATGTTTCTGTCAGACGGCGGCAATATCGCACTTACGGCGCAGAGCGACGCGGACACGAAAGCAAAGTACGCCGATATGGATTTTGGTACCCGCGATTTGGCGGATCTGAAGGTGACGGATTTTGAAATTGTCCAAATGGGAACGCCAATCAGATTGACCGATGACTGTGTGCGGAATCGATGACGCGGCAAGCGTCTTTTCCGTACAACGCATTTTCGGAAATGATGCAGACCGAAAGCACAACCGCTGAGTGGGTTTTTCGCTGACAAGGGTCCCCGGCGACAGGTCTTCGTCGCTGGGGTGGAAGTAAAACCCACATTTACAACCCTTGCGAGTTCAGACTATTTCCGAAAATGCCGAAAGTCTGCGCAGTGGCGGCGCGAATAGAAGCGGTGGGGTGAGAAGATAGAAGCAATCCATCTATCGAACACATTTCGTGCACCCGGAAGATTGTCAAAAAGGATTTTGAATGAGCGCTCCTGCTGACTGCCAGCCATTGCTTTCCATTGTTGTGCCAGCCTACAACGAAGAAGCTACGTTGCCTGAAATCGTCGCGCGCCTGCTGGCGGTTCCAAATGCCGGTGAAATCGTCATCGTGGACGATTGTTCCACCGATGGAACGCTCGCAATCGCCAACCGGCTTGCCGCAGAGCATCCGACGATCAGAGTGGCCCACCATTCCAGCAACCAGGGCAAGACCGAGGCGCTGAAGACGGGGTTTTCGCTGACGACAGGCCAAATCGTCATCGTTCAGGATGCCGATCTGGAATATGACCCCGCGGAGATCGGCGACGTGATCGCTCCTATCGTGGAGGGCTACGCCGACGTGGTTTATGGTTCGCGCTTTCTGGTGCGCAAGGCGTCGCGTGTGCTGTACTTTTACCACTATCTCGGCAATAAAGCGCTGACATTTCTTTCGAACCTGTGCACGAACATCAATATGACCGATGTTGAAACCTGTTACAAGGCGTTTCGCGGCGAGATTATCCGCAATATGACGATCACCAGCAATGGGTTTGGCTTCGAAATCGAAGTCACAGCTAAAGTGGCGAAACTTGGCGTTGCAATCTACGAAGTTCCTATCTCCTATCACGGCCGGACTTACGAAGAAGGAAAAAAGATCGGAATGAAGGATGGCATCGCGGCCCTCTGGTATATCTTGCGATTCAACTTTCTATGCAGCCTCGATGATTCCTTCCGCGTGCTCCCGGAGGCAGGGAGCGCGCAGCGCGCCGCCGAAAAGAAGAAGCATTAGCAAACTTTTGTCGCTGAGAGAATATGTGAGAGCACCGTCATAACCTTCTTCAGCCAAAAGGAAAGCGCTCGCTCCAAGCAGGCTCATCGAACGACGGTCGCCTTGCGCTGAGGCTGCGGAAGCATAGTCCGAGCAGTGTTGCGATAAAGATCCATGTACGCATCGACCATAGCTTCAAGTGTAAATCGCGATTGAAACGCGTCTCTCGCATTGGCCGAGAATCGCTGCCGTTCCGCATCGCCGCCCGCCATTTGGACAATCGCGGCGGCCATCCCGGCCGGGTCCGATACTGGCACTGTGAACCCTGCTTGCGCGAGCCGTACAGCTTCCGCCATTCCGCCCACATCAGTAACGATGGCAGGCAATCCCAGAGAGAAGGCTTGCAGAAGCGACATGGGAAGTCCTTCCGAGCTGGAAGACATGATGAAGGCATCGGCCGCGGAGAAGAATGGAGCCACATCGAGTTTCTGGCCCCAGAATTTCACCTGCGTAGAGATATTCAACTCCGCGGAGAGCCCTTCCAGTGCGGTGCGCTCGCTGCCGTCGCCAACCATCCAGAGGCGCAGATCCGGCATGGATGCAAGCGCGAGGCTGAAGGCCCTGAGCAGTAATGCGTGGTTTTTCACCGGCTCCAGTCGGCCGACGTAAACCAGTGTGAATCCGCCCTTGTCTGGCCAATGTGCCTGCGCCACCCGCTGGAGCGGGGCCGCGCCGTTATAAACGCGCACGATCTTTCGCGCTGAAACGGTGTGCAAGCGTCTCAGATTATTGACTGTGGCATCGCAGATGCCGACGACCCAGTCGCAGCATCTGGCAGCAACGGCGTACTTCAACTCCACGGTCTTCCGATGCGGCGGCGCCACGAGGCTATGGCGCGTGGACACAATGCTGGGGATTCCGGCCATGCGGGCAGGCATAGCTGCGTAGATCGTCGGAGTTGGGTTATGAAGGTGAACTACATCCGGACGCGCTTGCTTGAAGATCTGGTAAAAGTTTCGCGAAGAACCAAGAAAGTGCTGTCCCAGGTTCGCTTCCACGGTGAAGCCTTCTTTGCGCAGCTTTTCACCGAGGGGACCCAGGCCGGCGATGGCATACACCGAAGGGTCGTGTCCCTGCTCACGTTGCAGACGGCTCATCAGCAAGACGAGCATCTCGGCACCGCCGATCTCCATGCTGTCAACAATGTGAGCAATTTTCATGTCGGTGATTGAACCTCCAGCAGTGCAGCTCTGATGTTAGTTGGGAATCTCAGATGCCTTCCCGCAATCTCTCTCCACAGGGTAGATCACAAGAGAATCCCGATTCGTATAAAGATGTAGACACCCACCACAAGCGCTATTGATAGGGGAGCGGAGTATAACATCACCCGACCCAGCTTCAACCGCTCAGAGACCATCCCGCGCTGGAGCGCCCATTGGTAGATTACTTCGGCTATCCCGCCCAGGAGAAACAATGTAAGAACGAAGGCGCGCGAGAGAAAAAAACCTGCCGTCAGAAATGCAGTAAAGGATAGAGTCAACAATTGGCCCAAGCGGATAATTTCGGACTTTTCGATCAACTCTTTCGGTCGTGTCGCATACTCCGAAGGCCCATTCGCGGGCGCATTCGGCTCTCCTTCACTTACCTTTTCAGGTGAGGCGAGTGTTAGAGTGTCTCTTAGCGTCGAAAAAAGGAACATCGACCAGAAGTATAATCCCAACATTCCAGTTTCCGCCGCGCAGACCATAATCGAATTGTGCGAAGTCTGATCCATATGGTCCGCAATTTCCCCAAAGCCAACTCCGAAGAGGGGATGAGATTTTAACAGGCCAATTGACTCCGCCCAAAGCACCATTCGACCTGATCCCGAAGATATATCGCGCCCGCCGGTAAAGCCGTTCGCAAACGCTACAACGAACAACCCTCCGGCCAGCAAAAGAGCAGGTACTGTCCCAATTCGGCGTCGCCCAGCCACAATCACCATAGCCATAAGAGAGAACAGGGCGCCGCGCGAGTGCGTGAGAAATGTCCCGTAGAGTAATCCACAGACGGGCAAGAGCACCACCAGAGTATTCCGGACACGTTTCTTTGGGCGCCAGAAGATGAAGACCAGGGGAACCACGCATACTAACAACTGCCCGAAGTCATTCGGATCGCTGATTTGATCCATGCCTCTGATGCGATAAATCCATTCGTTAGAAACAGCTTGCTGAGCCAGCAGATAAGGATGCTGGGCATTCCAAACGGGTGTATTCAGGGTGACAGTAGCAGTGATATCACCAGGCAAGGTTTCCGACCCTCGTGGGGAAGCACTATGAGTTAGTTCTAAATTTCCCTCGATGATCACAAAAAGGGATACGGAGAGCAGCACGAGAACGAGGATTTGCAGTTTCTTCCTGGTGTTGCAGTGGAGGCAAACAAGGAAGTACGCGAAAGCGCCGGGGATGAATCTCTGGAAAGCCGTGAATGCTCCTCCGACCCAACCGGTTGCCAGAACGGATAAGAAAACTGCTACTGCCAATCCTGCCAGCGCCAAGGACTGAGGTGTTTTCAGGATGAAGGACCGCGGGAGCGCAGGGAGGGAGGCCGCGATAGCCAGAGCAGCAATAATCAATGCGACGTTATAGGCTGCAAGCGAGCCGAATACGGTGGACGGACCGAGGTAGTACGTAATGAAATAGAGAATACTTAGGACAAATCCCATTATGTTCGGCCTTGATTGATGGGATCTTTGGGCGCAAACGGAAGGAATTTCACAGCCGAAACCCTCCTCCGAATGGCGGCAAAGGCAGGAACGACCCGCATAGATGCTGCTACCGTCGATTGTACCCCAATCTCAGGAAAGTGGCTCCTCTTCGAAGACCAGCGAGGCCCCAGGCGCGTCAGGCTGCCAAGCTGCTGAAATCTCCGGCTTCAAATCGTCAAGGTTTGATCGGCCTGAGCCCGTACAGTTAAATGCGGCAGATCCCGGCTCCCGCAATCGGACGGACCCGCAAAAGCTATGCCTCTGTCATAACGCTTCGCGCAGCCCAACTGCGAATCCTGTTGCCCGGTAGGATGACGCCCAATATACTCTAAGGGGATAAGCAACTGTCACAGGTACAACTCAGTGCTCCGGGGTCTTGAACGCCGGCTTCGGCGAATCTCGGAGTTGGCTTCTTTTAACCGAATCGAGAGAGGACAACGATGACGGTTTCTTCTTCGCGCAGGCCGCCCCTTGTGCCGCGCTGGACGCTGAGTACTGCCACGCCCTACATCTTGCTGACCTTTGTCGCGATCTTTGCAATCACTCTCTGCTTTCGGCTATCACCGGCCCTTGGAGTTATCGCCACCTTTTCGGCCTTCTTCCTCATGGCGCTTCCTGGGGTTTTCATCGGGATGGCTCTGTTTGGTTGGAATGTGCGGCAGCAACCTGAATCTCTCATATTCGGAGTGCCTCTCGGATTGATGCTCAGCGGCTATGTCGCGCTGATGCTGGGTTATCTTGGACACTGGTCAGTATCTGCAATCATTCCTGCACTCCTGGTCATGGCGACGCTGGCAGGACTTTATGCCTTGCGGCAGCGCCGCTCTCCTTTGCTTCCTACCCTGCGGCCCTGGACGGCTTCTGACTATAGTGTTCTGGGATGTATGGGGCTCACGGTTTTGGGATTCGTAACAATCCCATTTTCTCGGGTTGGTGAACTCACTCCCTATGGACATGCATATACATGGTTATTCGGCTTTGACTTCATTTTGCGCTCGGCGTATGCCGCTTCAATCACCATTGGTCTTCCGATAGACCACATGCACATGGCCGGCGTGCCGCTGCAGATGTATCTGGTTGGGTACACGCTGCCTGCGTTTTCTTATAGCCTCTGCAAGCAGGCCGTACATCTGCAAGAGATTTTGGTGGTTACAGAAGTTATGCTGGATCTTGTGTTTGTCAGCTGCCTTTTGGCGTTTTGGCGGTTGTTCGCCAAGTCCGCGAGAGCGCTAGCCGCCACCGCCGTCGTTGCGCTGGTCGGCTACAGCTATTATGGGTGGTTTGTTATCGCCCATCACTTTGCTCGTTTGCTGCCCGCTTCCCTTGCAACCAGGCTGGAAAGTCAATTCGCATTCGGAAGCGTCTCTCACCTGTTCCAGCGGCTGTTCATGGTCGAACCGCAGGCAATCCTCGCACTTGCGGTGTTTCTCTTTGTTCTCACAGCTGTATTATCTGCAAATCAACGGTTAGGATTTGCTCTGAGCTGTTTCCTCGGTCTCGCGATCGGAGTTGAGTTTGGCATAGATTCCTGGTTGGGGTTGACTCTGGCTGCTTGGTTCGCGGCTATACAACTCATGCGGCTATGGGGCCATTGGACCATCCCGGAGCTTTGGTCCCAATCGCTAGTCGTCGCTTCGATCGCTGGCACTCTATGGGCTACGTTTTTTGTAGCTCGGATGATTGGTCTCTCAAGCGGAAGTCTTGTCTCTATAGCTCCGTACTGGTGGGGTCTGAAGTTTGGAGTTCTGCAATACGTACTTGAGTATGGCCCCATGCTTTTACTGGGCTTGCTAGGGCTGACATTTCTGTGGAAAAGCAGCCGGCTCCGAGCCTTTTCTCTTGGATTGATCGCCGCTATGGCAGTCTTTTGCGACCTATTCGTTGGGGTGGGTCAACTTCCACACTTCAGGATCGGTAACAGATTGCTGCCCGTCGTACTCCTGGCAGGAACTGCCTGGTTCTTCGAGCACGCCAAGCTGACTCCAGCAAGGAAATGGTTAGTGCTGGCCACGATTGCTTTGGCCGTACCCACCTTCATGACTGACATAGTTGGCGCATCGAATATTCTGGATAGGCGTAACACTGCTTACGTGAGCTCTGCGGATCTGAAGGCTTGTGAGTGGATCCGCACCCACCTTCCGACCACTGCTATTGTTCAGAGCAGGCCTGACTATGTAGGGGACTATCTAGTGCCGCCGTCCGCAGGTTTCGGGCAAGAGCTGTCATTGATACCTACGTTTGCTTTGCGCCGTAGCGCGCTAGGAGAGGAATACAGTGCAAGGTCGGTTTGCGCTGGATGCGACAACCTGGTCAAGCTGCGAGAGGCAGATCTGGACACGATGTTCCGGGCGCCGGATGCAACAGAAGTAATAGCCATGACGGCCAAATACAAGGTTGATTATCTTTACGTTGGTCCATGGGAGCAGAGTGAATATCCGAACTTTCTTGGAGTGCTCAGTGCGTCCCCTCGATTTGATCAGGTATATGACGAAGATTCAGTTCATATCTTTCAAATCGCAGACGCAAAACTCGTCGGCAGCCGGTAGAATCAATCCACTAATACTGCGTCTTCTCAGATGGCTGATCGCCGTAGGTATTTTCGCGAGGCCAGATGAAGTACTCTGACGAAGGCGTGACCTGGCAAAGCGGATACTGTGCTCTTCAACTGCCTAAAGTCCATTGCGGAGCCGAAGGGGACGTGGATGAGCATGCCGATTGAGAATTTCTACGTTGGCGCCATTTCGGAACCTTGTCGGTAGTGGGAGCTAGTCTTCAAGAATCTCTTCTCGACCAGATGCCACATAAGGACAGATGCCAGGGCCACAAAAGTTACACTAAGCAGAAGGAATATAGGCGGAGACAGCCTTCCGTGGCCAAGGACAATTATCGTCTGGATGATAGGCCAATGAACGATATATACACCGTAAGAGAAGTCGCCAAACTTCGCAAAGTTGCCGAAATAGCGCCAGAACCCAAAGACGAATACCACTCCCGAAATCCAGAAAATATCAAGAATCTCTTTGGTAATGAAGTGGTCGAGAAGATACAAGACTGCGGCGGTGCAGGCAATGACTCGAAAATGAGATTTCAACTTGTCAAAGAAGAGTAACAACAGGATGCCCGCGATGAAATACGCAAGCTGCGCCGGGAACTGCACCTCCATTTTCGCGTAGATGCTCCGCGAGTTCTCCGCTGCATCGGAGCCTGCAGGGCCGTAGAGGAAATCAAGCAGTGCAAAACCGTACTTCCAGAGACAGGAGATGCAGAAGATTGTTGCCATGGTCTTCCGGACTCCGAGGCGATTGCTGATGTAATGAATGAGGGGAACAAACAAATAGAAGGCTACCTCGATCTTCAACGTCCAGAGGGCGCCGTTTACTGCCAAGTTAATATTTGAAGTAAATACGCCGGGCAACGTAGGCCCGAGAAAGTTGAGAAAACAGAGATTGGCGCCGAGGTACTGCCAGAATTGAGCACCAAAGTAGCGGGATGCAGGCAGCGGACTGACGAAATAGAGGCCCAGGGCGGCGCAGGAAATGACGGAAAAATAGGCCGGGTAAATGCGCCTGACGCGCTTCTCGAGATAAGACCGGAAAGAGGACGAGCGCGTATAGCTTCGGTAGATGAGTAGCCCGCTGATGACAAAGAAGGACCTGACGGCAAAGTGCGGGGAAAGGTATTTGCCAAAAGCTGAAAATGCGGAAATGCCAGAGAGTGCGTATACATGGAATAACGCAACGGTGGATGCCAAGATCAAGCGCAGGCAATCCAGGTTGTTCCTGCTGAAGTCGGCCGTGCCTCTCATGCTGACGTCTCCCAGCATTCCAGGAAGATAATTGCGAATGATTGTCCTCCGACTGGAATCCATCTCCGCATCTTCCCCGATAATAATAGATGAGACTGAAACAAGCCAGCACTTTTGCGCCGGGTCGTCTAGCCGGAGGGCGAGAAGGTCGCAGGTTTGCGGATTGATAGGTTCACTTGGGGGTTTTGACAGAGGCGGGAAGAGTGCTTGATACTCTTGGGGAAACTTTGATTGGCGCACGTTGGCAGCGGTTCGGAAATAACCGGCGGACTCAAGGCGAGGCCAGGGTTTGCAGCAACTCTGGAAGTCAGCAATGGAAATTCTGGTTCAGGAAAGGGATCGCGGAATGAAAGTGCTACACGTAGTTGGAGCGCGGCCAAACTTCATGAAGGCGGCTCCCGTTTATCGCGCGCTGGCGGGCCGGGGGATCGGGCAGACTTTGGTGCATACAGGCCAGCACTATGACGCGCTGATGTCGGATGTATTCTTCAAGGCGCTGGGAATTCCAAATCCTGACGAAAGCCTGAATGTTGGATCGGGGTCGCATGCTCAGCAAACCGCCGCAATCATGAGCCGATTTGAGCCCGTTGTGCTTGCTCATAAACCCGACATTGTGCTGGTCTATGGCGATGTAAACTCTACTGTAGCCGCGGCGCTGGTATGTGCAAAGCTGGGCATTCGCGTGGGGCACGTCGAGGCAGGCCTGCGCTCATTTGATCGCACTATGCCGGAAGAGATTAACCGCCTGGTCACCGACCAACTCGCGGACCTCCTTTTCACTCCATCAGCCGATGGTGATGAAAACCTTGCGCGCGAGGGCGTAGCCAGGGGAAAGATATTTCTTGTCGGCAACGTAATGATTGACACTCTGATTCAGTTCCTCCCCAAAGCGGACGAAATATTTCCGCAACTCAAGGCAGAGCTCTCCCTGGATTCCTTTGGATTGGTGACGCTTCATCGTCCATCGAATGTAGACGATGAAGCGACGTTTTTGCCCATGCTGCAGGTGCTTGACAGGTTAAGCAGGGAACTTCCCTTGATCTTTCCTGTCCATCCGAGGACGCGCCAGAAGTGGTCGGAGGAATTGGCGCAGTGTAACCCAAACCTTCGCGCAATTGAGCCTTTGGGATACCTTGAATTTCTTGCGCTTCAGAAGAATGCGAAAGTCGTCATCACGGACTCTGGAGGAATTCAAGAGGAAACCACATATCTTGGAACGCCATGCCTCACCCTACGCGAAAACACAGAGCGCCCCATCACTGTGACTCTCGGCACAAATGTCCTGATAGGGCGCGATTGGGAATTGCTTCGAGAGAAGTTTCATGAAGCGCTGAGCGGCGGCCGCAAGCAGATGGACCATCCGCCCCTGTGGGATGGCAGGGCCTCGGGACGGATCGCCGAAATTCTCACTCATCAGACCCCATAGTATAGAGTCGCTACGGGCGCTGATAAGTACTCACACCGAGGGACACTGAGGTCTTTGACATGTAAGAGAAGCGTGTTCGATACTCAGATATGCCGAAGTCTTAGGCATGCCTTCCGCAAGTTATGGTTGCATAACAAAGGGGAAAGTCAATTCCATGAAGCTTCCTCGACACGCAGAGATTTGGCTTTTGCCGTATCTGAAAGACCGCTTGCGAAAGAGAGCGCGGCCTGCAAAGCCGATGCGCGCCTGGGTTGCCATCACCGACCACTACGAACCGATGGGCATGGGCGCATCCGTTGAAACCGCGCTTAGCCGTGTCGCGCAGTGGCGCGATAAGTGGCCGCGCATTGCTGATGCCGCTCCCAGGGACGCGGCGGGCCAACGCCCCCAGTACAGCTTTTTCTACCCACAGGAAGAGTACCGGCGCGATCTGGTTGACGGCATCGCGGAGATGGTTCGCCTCGGCGTCGGAGATGTGGAAGTGCATATACATCATGAGAACGAGCAGCGCGATTCCTTCATCCGGAAAGTCTCTGAATACTGCAGCCGCCTGACAAACGATCACGGCCTGCTTCGGCAGCAAGACGGTCGAACAGTATTCGGCTTCATTCATGGCAATTGGGCGCTGGACAACTCGCGCCCCGATGGCAAGTGCTGCGGCCTGAATGGCGAGATTGCTCTGCTGCGTGACCTTGGCTGCTATGCCGATTTCACCATGCCCTCTGCTCCTTCGGCGACCCAAGGGCGCGTGCTAAACCAGATTTACTGGTGTACAAATAACCCTGGCAATCTTCCAAGATCCTTTGATCGCGGGACCGAAGCCACGGTTGGCGGCGGCAGGCAGGGCGACCTCCTGATGATTACCGGGCCGTTTGGCCTGCGATTCGGCGGACGGCTGCTGCCGCGCGTGGAGACCGGCGAGCTTGCCGGTTACGATCTGCCGACGCCCTCGCGGGTAAGCCAGTGGTTTGATCTGGCGCCAACCATCGGTGAAGATATCTTTCTGAAGCTCTACACTCATGGCGCGCAAGATAGAAATCTTGGGCCGTTGCTGAACGGAGGCCTCGGCAACCTGTTCCATTGGCTCGCGGAAGAAGCTGGCCGAAGAGGCATCGAGATACACTGGGCCACGGCCTGGCAGATGTACAAAGCCGCAGACGCGCTGATCAATGGCGGCAAGCTCGCTATGCCCGCCGGCGTCGGCGAGACCTCTCAAACCTGACGCGATCTTCCCCAAGCGACTAGCTCGTCTGAGAGGTTTATTCAGGTTGCCTAAGTGTACTTTCTGGAGTAAGATTCTTTGTTCAAATGAAGTTAACACCATGGAGGAACTTGTGCACGGCAAACAGTTCGATGCATTAGTCGTCGGCTCCGGCGCCGCAGGTAGTTTTGCCGCAAAGGAGCTTACAGAACGTGGTTTGGAGGTTCTTTTACTGGAGGCTGGCCCCAATATTACTGAAGACGACTTCAAGGTCCCTTCCCATCCGCGACAAAAGGGCATCAACTTAGTAGCACGCGCTCTCGCCGTACTACAAGGCCAATACATTCAAGCGCGGCTCAGTTTTTTTGGAAAACAGTTCAAGCACCTTTTTGTGAACGATTGGAAAAATCCGTACACCACACCGAAAGAAGATTTCTACCTTTGGATTCGAGGCAGGCAACTTGGAGGGCGCCTTCATCTGTACGGCCGCGTCCTGCTGCGTATGTCCGATTATGACTTCAAAGCGGCAAGCAGGGATGGATATGGCGAGGATTGGCCGATCTCTTATGCTGATATTGCTCCCTATTACGATCTAGTTGAGGAGTTCCTGGGCGTTTATGGTTCTCAGGACAAAGTGCGCAATCTTCCAGATGGAAAGTACTTTAAGGCGCCGAAATTGACGGCGGTCGAGCAGGCTTTCAAGGCTAAGGTAGAAGCTAAATGGCCGGAACGGTCCGTAATCTCCTGGAGATATGCAGCACCCAATCTCAAGCGGGTTCCGCTGCCAATTCTAGCGGCAAAAGAAACAGGCCGGCTTACGATTCGGACCGATGCGATTGTAAAGAAAATCACGGTCGATCCGAGTACCGGGAAGGCAAGCGGCGCAGAGCTAATTGATCGGCTAACGAAGGAAACGGAGACAGTTTCGGCAAATGTAGTGGTCCTGTGCGCATCCACAATTGAATCAATACGGCTGCTCCTCAACTCAGCCTCCCCGAAGCATCCAAATGGCTTGGCTAATTCCACAGGTCTCCTTGGCCGTTACTTCATGGATCAATGCCCGAGTCAGATTTACGGGTCAGTGCCGGGCACCAACGGGTGGGAGCTTGATGACTCAGCGCCTCAGGATCCTTTTTACACTCCGGCCGGCGGAGTTTATATTCCCCGATTCCAGAATCTCGACAAGGTAACAAATCCGAAATTTCTGAGAGGCTTTGCAGTCCAGGGAGCCATTGGACGTGGCTACATTCCCGATGACTGTCCTGCTGTATTTGGACTCATGGGCTTTGGCGAGACCTTACCCAATTTTGATAATCGCATCACCCTGAACCCCAAAAGGAAAGATGCCTGGGGCATTCCTATTGCCCACATCAAGTGCTCATTGACCGGCAATGAACGCGAGCTGATGCAGGAGCAAACGAGATCGATCAGAGAAATGGTTGAATCGTGCGGCTATAAGATAGCGTTTTCAGGCTCAGCTCTAGGACTTGATAATGAGAAAGAGGCATTCGCCGAAGCCGATTGGTTCAGCAGATTCATGTTCCGCAAATCCTTCAAGAAGAGCATGGCGGTTGGAGCTGCAATTCACGAATGCGGCGGCGTTCGAATGGGAGATGATCCCACCAAATCGATTCTCAACTCATACAACCAATGCTGGGATGTAAAAAACCTGTTTGTGACCGATGGGAGCTGTTTTCCATCCAGCGGGACTGTAGGCCCGGCGCTGACTATCATGGCCCTTACGGCGCGCGCCTGCGAGTACATCGCGCGGGAATACAAGACTGGCGGACTTTAGGATTCAGTAGAAACCCTGTACGCTCCGCATACAGTCTGCGGAGCGGCTCAGGGTTCAATCACGCGTCTGGCGTATCTTCTTGCGCGCATAGCAGGCGCTCGCGTATCAGAGCCAGGTCCTCGATGGTAAAGCGATCGCTCTCGACCGCGCGAACATTGGCGCGCAGGTGATCCTCTTGCATCATTGAGAACACCAGCGCGTGAATGCCTGTACCGTTCAGAACCACTCCGAAGATAGCTTCAGTTATAGTCTCCCAGTCCGCGTAGCGCAGTTTTTCGCGGAGTTCCACAGGCGTGGTCTCATCAGAAGAGATTGCCTCGAGAGTCGCCTGCACCAGCGTGACGCGCTGCTCGCCGCCGAAGGGATGATTGCCAATCAGAAGCAGCCCGCGCTGATTGTGCCGCGGAATTGCGGCTACCACGGGATCAAAAGGATTGGCGCCAAACTGCATCGCGCTGAGCGTCGCCGGTCCACTGCCTATGCCCTCAGCGACCACGCTGGTGTCAGCATACAAGCCCACGCGCCGCACCTTGCCAGCCTGCACTAACCTGTCGAGAGCTTCCATCAGATCGTGCTGGCGCAGTACGTCGGCGGTTGCCTCATGCAGAAAAAGCACATCGACGTAATCAGTTTGGAGTTGCCGTAAGCTGCACTCAAGCGACGCTCGCATTCCTTCCACAGTGAATTCCGGAAGCGCGACTTCACTGATGCCGCTTTCCACAAAATACTTGCGAAATCTTGGCGATTTCCGGGCAGCACGTACAACGGGAACCGCAGCGCGCTCGAACGCGGTCAACTTCTGGGGGTTTATGCCAAACTTCGTCGCCACGGTGGCTTGCACGCGCTTGCCGTGAAGGAACTCGCCCAGCACAGCCTCTGCTTCGCCAAATCCGTAGCTCCGGGCCGTATCAAATAGCGTAATTCCCTGATCCCAGGCAATGTTCATTGCGCGCAGCGAGTCACCTCGGCCCAGGCGCCCCATCACTGATCCGCATCCGAACCCGAGCACTGATGTCCGTATCTCCCCGCATATGCTCTGTCGCATAGGCTCTATTCTATAGCTGATTTAGGTTAGTCAACCACTTTCGTGCTCTTACCAAAGGATGTTCACAGAGCCTTCGAGGGCATGAAATACGATTCCAATTAAGGTAAAATCTTGGTCAGGGTCGCATTGTGCCTTCCGTACGCGGCCGAAGCGTTTGAAGGGAAATCGCACCATGAGCACCCTGAAAGTTCTCCTGATTGTTTATGCGTTTCCGCCTGCCGGAGGCGTTGGGGTTCTACGCGCCGCAAGCCTGGCGCGCTACTTCCCCGCCGAAGAAATTTGCCTCGACGTGCTCACCACCCGCAATCCAGCCTCAGTGGGCGTTGACCCCTCGCTCCTCCGGGATATTCCCGGCGAAGTTAAAATTCATCGCACCATCACCCTCGACCTTCCCTTCGGAATCAAGAAGCGGCTTAAGCGCCTGATCACTGGATCAAAACCGCCCGACAGCCAAGCGGTCAGTACCAACAAGACCGGCAAACCCAATCTCCTCAAAAGGGCTCTTCAGGATCTTCTTCTGCCTGACCCGCAAATCACGTGGTCTCCCGTGCTTACCCGTGCCGCGCGCCGCATCGTCAGGAATCGTAAGATCGACCTTGTCCTCATCACCGGGGCGCCGTTTTCCAGCTTTCTTCAGGCGGAACGGCTTCGCAAGGAATTTCCAGGCCTTGCGATCGTGCTGGATTTTCGCGACGAATGGCTTACTTCCCAATTTGAATTCGGGAGCTTCCAATTCAGCCGCAGTGAACGCGCCCGCGATTTCGCGGTTGCGGCGGAAGCCAGCGCCGTCGCAAATTCAACTGCAATTGTTACCGTGAATGAGGCTGCTCGCGAAGAGATGCGTGTCCGGTATCCTCGGGAACCCGCGGAGAAGTTCCATCTTATCCCCAACGGTTTCGATGCGACGAGGATTGTCCGCGCCACTCCGTCTGCAAATCCTCGCCCCGACGGCAAGATCATCGTCACGCACATTGGCACGCTCTACGCGGCAACCGACCCCACGGCGCTGATTGAAGCGCTGCAATCGCTTCCGCCCGAGGTAAAATCCAGGTTTGCTCTTCGCTTTATTGGCCACATTGATGAGCCTCGTTACCGCGAGGCTCTCCTGCAACTGGGCGACATGGTCTCGCTGAATGGGTACGTGCCGCAACGCGAAGCTCTGAAATTGATGAGCGAAACTGATTACGTGCTGATGATTGCTCATGATCGCTTGAACATTCCGGGAAAATTCTACGATTACATTGGCTCGGGCAAGCCAATTCTCGGCTGCCTCCATCCAGGAGGAGATACGCGCCGCCTGCTCGAGGAGATGCGCGCTGGATGGTGGGCGGGAAATCACGATGTGGAGGGCATCCGCCAGCTCTTTATCGATGCTGCAGCTCGCGGCGCTTCGTTGAGCAGAGAGTTTCAACCCGATGTCGAGAGAATTGCGCAATACGAGCGCAAGGTTCTCGCACAGCGTTATGCCGCGCTGCTGCACTCCGTCGCGGGCATACCACGTGAGCACGAATCAGAAACGCCGGTCGTCCAGCATGTAGGAGCGTAACAAGAGTCATGCTCAAGATTGCTGTTGTCACTGCGCACTTTCCCAGTTCGGCGCAACCCACGCATGGCAAGCCCGCATATGAGACGCTACGCGTCTTATCCGGGAACTCCGATGTGCGTGTCTTTTATCCCCACGCTGTATACCCGTCCTTGCTCAAGCCAAAGAGCCGCATCTACGACGCCTTCGATGCTTCCTACAGCTTGCCGGGCGTGAAGGCCAGCTACTACGACTATCCTGTGCTACCCCTGGTTTCCCGGCCGTTCAACGGATGGATGGTCGCTCGTGTCCTGCTTCCTCATGTTCGCAGCTTTGCGCCGGATCTCATCTTCAGCTACTTTCTTTATCCCGACGGATATGCAGCTCTTAAGATAGGCAAAGAGCTAGGCGTCCCGGTCGTCGCCATGGGCGTTGGGTCCGATGTTCACAACATTCGCGACCGGTTTTCAGCAATGCATACGCGCACCGTGCTGCGCGAAGCGGATTTTCTGGTGGCGATCAGCGGCGACCTGCGCAAGAGAATGATCGCCATGGGCGCCCCGCCGGAGAAGACCCGCGCGGTCGTCAGCGGCTGCGATGTCTCTGCCTTCCGCCCGGCAGATCGTCTGGAAGCGAGGCAAAAGCTCGGCATAGACCCGGCCGCGAAGGCCGTGGTTTACATTGGGCGCATGGACGTGAGGAAAGGCCTCCGTGAACTGGTAGAAGCGGCGGTATCGCTTCATCCTCTTCGCCCTGACCTGCATGTGTATATGGTCGGCGAAGGGTCGGACAGACCCGTGATCGAAGACGCTATTCAAACCAGCAACGCGGCTAGCTACATTCACGCGCTGCCCGAATGTGCTTTTGACGGTGTCGCGGTCTGGATGGCGGCAGCCGATCTGGTCACTCTGCCGAGTTACATGGAGGGCTGCCCCAACGTGGTGCTTGAGGCGCTTGCGTGCGGCCGGCCTGTCGTCGCCACGAATGTGGGCGGCATCCCTGAGATCCTGAGCAACGAGTGCGGATGCCTCGTGCCTCCACGCGAACCGGCCATGCTGGCCGAGGCACTTGCCTCAGTCCTCGACAGAGCCTGGGACGCCAAGGCTATCTCCGCGCACGGCGGCCGAAGCTGGGAGATGGTCGCCGGAGAGGTGTTCGAGATATTTGAATCAATCATAGCCGCGCGCCAGAAAGCGACAACATGAGAATGCTTCACAAATCCGGCGTTTGGCTCAGGCGCCTGCTCGCGGCCATCGGACTCATCACTGTACTGGCAATCGCCACGCCTATCGTCTCGTGGTGGGCGCGGGCTTACTCCGGTCCCATTGAGCGGCCAAGAGGCGACGTGCTCATTCTCCTCAGTGCGGCTAGCGATGACCGGGGCGGCATCTCCTATTCCTCTTATTGGCGTGCGCGAGAAGCGATTTTTGCATGGCAAACAGGAGGCTTCAAGAAGATTGTGATCAGCGGCGGCGGAGGCCCTGGCATCCGCAACTTCCTGCTCGCCGAAGGCGTTCCCAGTGACGTCATCGTTGCCGAGTGGCGATCCACCAGCACCCGCGAAAACGGAATCGAGACGGCGCGCCTGATCCAGGGCATTCCCGGCAAGAGGGTTCTGCTCACCAGCGACTTTCACATGTACCGGGCGCTTCGCGTCTTCCGCAAGCTGGGCATTGAAGTCACCCCAATGGCTGTTCCGGATGTGCTTCACTTGACCGAGCACTGGAACGGCCGCTTCTCCGCCTTCGAGACGATGCTGGTCGAATCCGTCAAGATCGTCTACTATACCTTGCGCGGATGGATTTAGGGAGGTTCTTGATCGTTGTATCATGTGTCATGCTTTCGTCAGGGAAAGGTGACAACTTATAGAAGCCATCTGGGAGTTGCGAAATCCGGCATCATACCCGTAATCATCGGAAAAGGAAGAGACAGTGAGCCTGAAGATAGCGATTGTTGGATGCGGCAAAATCGCGGACGCGCATGTTGAGGAGATCCGAAAAATTCCCTCGGTTCAACTGTGCGCAGTCTGCGACCTGGAACCGATAATGGCTGAGCAGTTAGCCGTTCGCTACGCGGTCCCTCGGTGGTACAGCGATGTTGCCAGAATGCTGGAAGAGGAAAAGCCCGATGTCTTGCACATCACTACGCCGCCACAATCGCATCTTTCCCTTACGCGGCAGGCGGTTGCGGCAGGATGTCATATATTCCTCGAAAAGCCTGTCGCGCTGCATCACCGCGACGCTGAAGCTATCGTAAAGACCGTAGTCGATGCGGGACGAAAACTGGCGGTGAATTACTGGCCCAGGTTTGAGGCTCCAGCGCTCGAGTTGCGCCGCCTGTATGAAACGGGAGTACTCGGCAAGCCCGTTCATGTCGAAAGCTCTATCGGCTATGACCTGGGAGGCGATTTCGGGATGGCGTTGCAGCGGGATCCAGAACACTGGGTGCATCGGCTTCCGGGCAAGTTATTTCAGAATGTTCTGGATCATGTGTTGAATAAGATCACGCCATTTCTGGAAGATGACCATCCTTTCATTGAGGCTATCGCATGGCGCGGTGAAGCCGGACCAGGCGCGGCTGCGGGCAGTGAGCTTCTGGATGAGTTGCGCGTGGTCATGCGGGGCGCGCAGACAAGCGCTTATGCAACCTTCAGCGCACATGCCCGCCCAGTCGGACAGACTTTGCGCGTCTACGGTACAAAAAACACTGCCGTCGTCGATTACGCGGCGCGCACGGTTGTTCTTGAGCGCAAACAGGGATTTCCGTCCGCTCTGGGCCGGCTGTTTCCTCCGTTCCTGGTCGCAAAGGACTATCTGGGGCAAGGAATGAAGAATGTGAGCAGCTTTTCTCATGCACGCTTCCATTTCTTCGATGGCATGCGCCGTCTGCTGACTGAGTTTTATCTCTCCATTGAAAAGGACTCTTCGCCGCCGATTTCCTACGGCGAAATTCTGCGGGTCTCGGCGATGATGGAGCGAATCTTTGAGCAGGTTTATCCGGAGGTGAGCGCGTGAAAGTTCTGGTTACAGGCGCAGGCGGTTTCCTCGGAGTGAATGTTGTCACTCGAATGCTCACTCACGGTTACACCGATATCCGATGCTTTCTTCGCGACCGCGGCAAGGCTGAACGGCTTCTGGCGTTGCAGGAATCTTATCCCGGCGCGCAACTCGAGTTATGCTACGGAAATCTGCGGTCAAAATCTGACTGCGCCAAAGCCGTAGCGGATGTTTCGCTGGTTGTGCATCTGGCTGCGGGCTTGAAAGGCGCTCCGGCAGAGTTGTTTGCCGATTCGGTGGTTGTCTCCCGCAACCTGCTTGAGGCGCTGGAAGCGCGCGAAGGTATGTCGATGGGACAAACTCGCGTGGTTCTTGTCAGCTCTTTCGGCGTTTACGGGGTGGTGCCACTGGGACGCGGCGCGCGCGTCGACGAAACCACGCCGCTCGAAGACCACCCTGAGCTGCGAGACCCTTATTCCCATTCCAAGCTGAGGCAAGAGCAATTGTTCTGGGAGTACCAGAAGAAGGACGGCTTTGAGCTTGTTGTCCTGCGTCCGGGCGTGATCTACGGGCCGGGCGGCGGAGCCTTCTCTAGCCGGGTTGGCCTGCAGATTGGACCGGTGTTTTTCCACCTGGGAGGAAGCAACCTGCTGCCGCTGTCCTTTGTTGCCAATTGTGCGGAAGCGATTGTGGTGGCGGCTGGCGATTCGGACTCTGCCGGCCAGGCCTACAATGTCCACGATGACGACCTTCCGACCGCATCGCGGTATCTGCGCGAATACAAAAGGCATGTCAAACGGATACGGTCAATTCGCCTGCCGTATTTTGCCACCAGGCTTCTGGCCCGGTGGTTGCAGGGGTATCATCGCCGTTCCCAGGGGCAGTTGCCGGGAATCCTCACACTCTACAAGGTTGCCGCGGCCTGGGGCGGGAACAGATTCAGCAACGCAAAACTGCACGCGTTGGGATGGCAACAATTAGTCTCAACGCCGGATGCAATGGCGCAGACCTTCGAGTACCTGCGCCAGCAGAATGTGGAGAAGTAGTTGGTTTTCCTTTTCGCGGTCGGCAATGGGATTAATCAGTCAGGCATTGCGATCAAGTTCACAATTTCACAGTTCCACAGGAAATAGGGGGGAGGGGGGTACTTTCGGTCCCCTCACAGCCTCTTCCGTCGCTCGGCTACAGTTTGATCTCTCTACCCACTTTGGCTTCTGTTTGAGATTGTGCGCCTTCAGACGATAATTCTCTGCAAACGTAGCGCGCGAATCTTGACGCGAACAGGAAGACGCTACTGCTCGCTGCCAGTTCCGGGTAGGAGAACAATAAAACTGCCTAATCGGTCCGTTCGACCAGCAAGACTTGCTCGTCGTTGTCAACTTCCTGGAACTTGACCTCGATGATCTCGCGGCTGCTGGTGGGCACATGCTTGCCAACGTAGGTGGCTTCGATGGGCAGTTCGCGATGACCGCGGTCGATGAGCACGGCCAGTTGCACGCGCCGCGGCCGCCCGTGATCAAAAAGTGCGTCGAGCGCGGCGCGGACAGTGCGGCCGGTGAAGAGCACATCGTCGCAGATGACCACATCGCGGCCCTCGATGTCGATGCCGATGGCGCCTGGGGTTACCACAGGGCGAATATCCGCCGTCGTCAGATCGTCGCGGTAGAACTGGATGTCGAGCACGCCGGTGTCGACAGTGCGTTTCTCGATTCCGGAGATCAGCTTGCCCAGCCGCTCGGCCAGCGGAACGCCGCGCCGCTTGATGCCGACCAGGGCCAGGTTGGTGCTGCCATTGCTCTTTTCAACAATCTCGTGGGCCAGGCGCACCAGCGTGCGCTCGACCTCGGAGGCGGACATCAACCTGCCCTTGATGCGCAGGAGTGGTTTGCTATCAGCTTCGCTCATTGATCTTCTCTTACCTGGCTGCCGCAGCCAGCCTCTCGCAGGATGATACGAGGGTTTGGTCGTGCGAGCAAGTTGTGTAGAACTAAAAACAGAATTCAAGGGCACTGAAAAAGCCGGAAATCAGGCGATTGCAGCGCAGAAAAAGCCTGCAAAACCGGCGCTCAAACCACCGGCTGCCGAGTGCGCCCCATCAGCCGCGCACCCAAGGCGCCTCCCGCGGTCGCAAAGATGACCAACGCGAGGACCAGAAAAAGCATGATGCCAAAAGTCACGCCGCCGCGCCCTTCCGGGGAATTCAGCAACGCTTTTGTGACAAGAATCGTTTGCGCATCAATGCCAGAGGCTGCCCACTGCTGGCTGGCTTTCTCGGTCATCTGGATCTGCCAGAAGTCGTCGAATACTTTGCCCTGGTGAAAGAAGAAGCGCATTGCAAAGAGCGAGACGCTCATGGTTGCCGCTGCCGCCCACGCTCCCAACAAGCCGGTGACCAGGCCGATGCGCGCGCCGGCTCCGATGGTGATCCACGCCGGCCGCTGGCTGCGCATGTAAATCGCAACCGCCCAGGCGCCCGCCACAGCCATCCACACGAAGCCCAAAAGGCCCACTACCGAAAGTCCGAAGGAGAGCGCACCGGCGGGAATTGCCAGCAGAAGCGCGGCGCGCAGCGCCGGCTTCCAATCTACGCTGCCCGCATCCCGCACCGTCTCGCCCCAGCGCTCCAGCTGAGTTTGCCCAGCAGCGGGCGCGTCAGCTCCGTACACCAGTTGCGGCAAGCCGCAGGCGGGGCAGTAGCTATTCTCGGCCAGGACGGCTTGGTGGCACCGGTTGCAGGTGATTTCCATACATCTACGAGCCTATAGCATTTCGCCGCTGCGTGTGTGAAGCAATGAAAACGCCTGCCGGAAGATGCCGCTCCGTGCGCGACTCGCCCGATCCGTAAACGCAGAGGTTTGCAGGCCGGGCGCCCGGAAGAAGAACAGCGCGTTCGCTGGCTTCGCGCTACGTTGCGCTGCGATGCTGGTGCTCTCTGTGGCGCGCCTTGTGCATGCGGCGCAACGTGAGGAATTGCGAAACCGACGTAAAGGTTCGCTCGCCGCAGTTCAAGCAGCGCACCGGCAAGCGCATGAGAAGCAATTGAGACAGATCCGACGACCGAAACCAAAAACGCGAGGTGCGAAACTTCAAAAAGCCGCAAACGCAGCAATGGCTTGCCATACCAGCCTCCAGCTATCGCAAATCAAAGGGAAAGACTGCAAGGTAAACAAAAACGCACTCACTTGGCGTTTTCTATCTATAGGTTGGATGGAACAAACCCATCGTAGCAGGGATGCGCGGGCTAGTCATTTTTGCATAAGGGAACGGGGGAAATTGCAGGTCAAAGAGCCTCTTGCAGAATTGCCCTCAGTCTGCGGATATGCGTCAGGGCTCGACTTCAGCCGAGCCCTGACGCCCCATTCAGATTCCCGCTCTAGCTGCTGCCAAACTGTAAAATATCTGAAAACAAATAGATGCAGGGGCTAAAGCCCAATATCTTCTTGATGATCTTTCGGCACGACTGAAGCCGTGCCCTGACACTTCTTGCTTTCTCAATGGAATTTCGCAAGTGACTCTAAAGACCAGGATTTCACAGCCTGCTGGAGGCCATAGCCGGAAGCTTTGCTGCCACGATGGCCTCCGCTGCGGTCACCACCTCTTCCAAGGTCATATTGGTCGAATCCAGCAGAATGGCGTCGGCCGCCGGCTTGAGCGGCGAATCGGCGCGGGTGCGGTCCCGTTCGTCGCGGGCGCGCAGGTCGCGGATTACCTCTTGTGGCTGGACGGCGGGCTTGGGTCCTAGCTGATCGAAACGTCGCAGGCCGCGCACATCGGGTGCGGCGTCCAAAAAGATCTTGACCTCGGCCTGAGGAAAGACCACAGTGCCGATGTCGCGGCCCTCCATGACCACTCCGCCCCTGGCGCCCATCTCCTGCTGCATGCGGACCATCCAGGCGCGAATGGCGGGCCACACGCTGACCTGGGATGCGGCGTCGGTAACCATTTGATTGCGGATGAGGCCGGTCACTTCCTCGCCGTCGAGCAGGACGCGGTTGCCACCCTCGCCTGGCTCCAGGCGAATGGTGGTTTGGGCGGCAAGGCTCTCCAGGCCAGAACTCTCATCCAAGGGAAGGCCCATGCGCAGCGCCTTGAGGGCAAAGGCGCGGTACATGGCCCCGGTCTCCAGGTTCAGGAGGCCAAAATGCCGGGCAAGATGGCGGGCAACCGTACTCTTTCCCGCGCCGGATGGGCCATCAATGGCGACAATGACCTTGCGAACTTTATCGAGAGAACTGAGCGAGGGGGTACTCATCCGCGCTTCTTCGTCCCTTGCTTGGGCCGTGCGGAAAAGCCAAATCTCTTGCTGCTTCCAGTTCTTGCGCTGGCGGCAACAGCAGACTTCCGGTTATTGCCCGCGTGAACTGGCCGCGCGGAGGGCCGGGAATCTGTTCGCGGCGCACTGCCGGTACGGGTAGTTGCGCCAGGCTTGCCGGCGGTCTTGGCGCCGTTGGAATAGACCTTGTGCGCGCTTCCGTTTCCATTTCCGTTGTTAGAACCGTTACCGGCATGACCGCCGTTGCGCTTGCCGTTGGAGGGCGCGGCAGCCTTGGGGCTCCATCGAGCGGCAGAAGCGGGCCGGGCGCTACTGGCGGTGCGCGATCCGGTCTGCCTGGCCGGACGGCTGCTGGAAGACGATTGCGCCGGCTTGCGATCGCGAGTTTGTGCGGCCGGGCGGCTGAAATGGGGCCGGGCAGTCGCGGCTTTTCCGCCAACAACCGGTTTGCGCGTGGCCGGGGTGCGGGGCGTGTGAGCTTCTTGAGGCCTGCGCGGAGTTGTCGAGGCGGGAGCAGCAGGCGTTGCCTCGACAGGCTCCGGCATCTCCTCTTCATGGGAGCGCATAAAGTATGCGGATGCCGGTATCGATGCACTGGCATAGATTGTGGGAGCGCTGGCGAACTCCGGCAGCGTGCCGGCAACATAGAAGTGAGGCGCGTGACCCAGTGAGATGGTGTGAACCTGGCGCGTAGCCACCAGCCCTCGCAACACCTCACGCACTTTGCTGCGGGCGGTGAGCGGAGCCAGGAATAGCTCGACCTCTTCCATGCTGGCGGCAATCACCGCTTGCAGGTAGATGGAGGCGAGCACGGAGATGGCCGTCACCTGAGAGGTTGAAGCGCCTTCGGCAATGGCTTTTTGGAAACGCGTGCGGAGTAGTTGCCACTCAGCGGCCTGGCCGGGAGCGGAGACGACCGGAATAATGCGAAGCTGCTGCCAGAGTTCGGTGATGCCGCGCAGAACTGCGCCTTCGGTCACTTCACGGCCCAGCGCGCGGGTGAGCTTGCCAATCGTAGTGTCGCCCGCTTCCAGCAATTTGTATGCCTGAATAGCAAGCTGAGAAACCTGGCGCGAGCCAGTAAGTTGCGGGCTGCGACGCCAGTCGCGGTCGCCGCGCAGGGCATAAACGTAAGGCAGAACCCAACTTGCCACGACGAAATCGGGCGCCTCACCGGGAAGGCCCAACAGGTTCAGCCGCACTGCGACGCCGTCTAACTCAAGGCGTACCAGCAACTCTTCGGCTAAAGCAATGTGTTCACGGGCGGGAGTGGCGTCGCGTTTGCCGGCTACAGCCTCAACAAACGACGGCGCAATCGAGGTGGAAAACTGCCGCTTGGGCAGGAAGAGACACAACCCGGTCTCCTCAATCCACGTTCGGGCATCCTCAAGAGTGAGTGTCCCATGTCCGTCCAGGCGCATCCTTTCGGAGCGCGATGCTTCCAATTGTTCCGATGTCAAAGAAAAACCTCGCTTCCAGGCTGGCGTTAACGCCGGGCGGCCCCGTCCCCTAAGAGGAGGGCTACCACCTCCCACCCGTTCTAGATTCGGTGGAAGGCCCGCTGGATCTCCTTCCAAGAATACAGCAAAGCTATTGGACGTCCATGGGGGCAAGAAGTTGGGTGGCTGGTTTTTGCCAGTTCCACTAGTAACCATTCTATCCGAACCGGGTCTAGCGGGGTATTGACCTTGATGGCGGCATGACAGGCGATGGAGGCGGCAATGCGCGTCCGCAACGCCGTAAGATCATGATTCTGCGCAGGTTCGTCTGAATCAGCGCTGGATTGCTCGATTACCTCGGCCAACATCCGCTCCAGAGCCGTTCCTTCGAGGCCAACCGGCGCTGCCTTTACTGCAAGTGTTTGAGGGCCAAATGGTTCCACCTCGAAGCCGTTGCGTTCCAGCTCCTCGGCGATGCCGGCGAATACCACCATCTGGGATGCCTTTAGTTCCACCAGCAGGGGCATCAGTAACCTCTGGCGCATTACCTGTTCAACCTGGCGATCTCTTAAAATTTTCTCAAAAAGTATTCTCTCGTGTGCCACATGCTGGTCAATAATCCACAAACCATCGTCGCCGGTAGCCAGAATGAACGACGCGCGCAACTGTCCCAGCGGCCGGAGCGAGCCAAGGTGGTTGAGGTTGGCCGCGGCCTGTTCGGCCTCGATCAGGGCCGTTTCCGCAGCGGGATTTGTGCCAGCCGCACCGCCAGGGCTCGGGGAACAATCGCCTGCGGGCGGCAGGCTGGGCGGCTGAAAGAGTGCCGCTGCAGCCTCACCCCATGCTTTTTGATCCCCCCAATCGCCGGTTTGGAGGTTCTGGGCAGTAAAAGGCAGCTTGCCGGGGACGGGCGGGGGCAGGTGCGGTGTCAGCGTAAAGGCCTCCGCATCAGCCCCGGCTGCCTGGAACGCGGCCGGATCGGAGTCGGGCTGCTCGAGAAATTGCACTCGATCCGGTGAACCTGGCAATGGTGACGCGGTGGGCGGCATCAGCGTGGGGCTGGCTGCTGGCGCGGAGTCCAGCGCGGCTAGAAAACCGGCGGCTGGTCGCGCCTTGATGAGCGCCGTGCGCAAACTGTCGCGGACAAAGTCGTGGATCAGGCTCTGCTGGCGAAAGCGAACCTCGGTCTTGGCGGGGTGGACGTTCACATCCACCTCTTCGGGCGGCATCTCCAGGAAGAGCAGCACCACCGGGAAACTGGTGGGCGGAATCACGTTGCGATAAGCCTCGGTGATGGCGTGCATCAAGAGCCGGTCGCGGATAAGCCGTTTGTTGATAAATATATAGATAGAGTTGCGGTTGAGCTTTTGCAACTCAGGCTTGGAGTAGAAGCCGCTCAAGCGAAGAGTGCCGGGCGTGCGCGCTGGCTCGTCGGGATCTTTTTTCCAGGGCGGCGGCTCGGGCAGTCCGACTCGGGGCAGAGGAGTCTCGGCGGCCACGGGTAGCAGTTGTGCCAGCGTCTCCTTGCCAAAAATCTGGTAGATGCGCTCAGCGGTCCGAGTGACCGGCGGCGCGGAGACGATGGTGTGCGTGGCGGAGAGCAACTCGAAGTGCTTTTCGGGGTGCGCCAGGGCGTAATGAGTCACCAGCGCCGTCACGTGTGCCAGCTCGGTAGATTCGGCGCGGAGAAATTTACGGCGGGCGGGTGTGTTGAAGAAGAGATCGGCCACGGCCAGCGTGGTGCCGCGTGGCAGAGCAGCGTCATCCACGTGGAGGATTTTGCCCCCGGCGATCTCGACGCGCGTTCCGGTGGCATCCTCTCCAGTGGCCGTCTCCAGCGTCACGCGGGCCACCGAGGCTATGGAGGGCAACGCCTCGCCGCGAAATCCCAGCGTGGCGATAGAGAGCAGGTCGTCGGCGGTGCGCAGCTTGGAGGTGGCGTGGCGCTCGAAAGCCAGCAGTGCGTCGTCGCGATTCATGCCGTGGCCGTCGTCAGTGAGCCGGATGAGCTTGCGTCCGCCCGCCTCCACCTCGACGCGAATGCGGTTGGCTCCGGCGTCCAGTGCGTTCTCCAGAAGCTCTTTCACCACCGAGGCAGGCCGGTCCACCACCTCGCCGGCGGCGATCTGATTGGCGACCTGATCGGGAAGTACGCGGATGCGGCCCATAGCTCCTTAGGTTAACGCAGGGGACAGGGGACAGGGATTACGGGTCAGTGAGCGGACGAGTTCAGATTGCTTGAAGGCGAGTAATGGGTGAGTATGAAAAAAGCTCTTGCACTCATTTCATACTCATGCAATACTCAATCCAGGTTCGAAGAAATTCCGCCAAGTGACAATCGGATCAAGGCCAAGTGACAGTTGGATCAAGGCCAAGTGGCAATCGGATCGAGGAGGAAAAGGGATGATCAGTCAATTCTATTGCGTTTCGAGATGGGAACCTTCTCGAAGCCGAGGAGCAGTATGCACGCATATTGTGCGACGAGAACAACCGCCTTTCCTGAATTCTCCGTTGAGGAAGTTGACGCAGTAGCTTTCTCAGAGCTGGAACAGACCGATGAACAAGTAGCTCTGATTGAGAGCTTTAAGCAACCGTTCCCCATGCAGGAACGCCGAAGGCCCGTCGTAGACGGAGAGATGGATGCATATGGCTAAGACACGCCTGCAATTTGATTTTACGGAAGACGCATTGGGCGAGTTGGATGAGTTGAAGAACGCAACTGGAGCGCCCAGCCGCGCGGAGGTTATTCGCCAGTCACTGCGTCTTCTACAGTGGACGATCGAGCAGACTCAGGACGAAAAAGCTACCGTGCTGGTGGAGAAGAACGGCAGACAGCGCGAGGTGATCTTCCCCTATTTGTCAAACCGGAATACGGCGAAAGTGAGCGCTAGTCACTCCAATGGCTGAACCTCCTCAAACCGATTTAGAGAGCGCGTCGAATCCTGTAGAAACAATTGCCGCCGAACCTGTTGGAATTTCAGACGGTCTCGAAGAGGTTGCACATCTAAGCCAAGCGCCGGGTCCGAAGTTTTCGCAGGAGGAGCATCGCGCCAAGGCGACCAAGCTATTGGCCTTGCTGCTGTTTGCGGCGTTGTTGTTTATCTTTGTTGCGCACATCACATTGATCGCATGTCTAGCACATGACAAGCCGAACTCAGTCGACGAGGTGACGCGCGTTTTCAACACCTGGATTCCGGTATTTTCGGGTCTATTCGGTTCGGCGGCGACGTTCTATTTCACGCAGGGGCGCAAATAGCCTTTCATCAAGAAAGTTGATTTTCGTGCAGCCGTATCGTGGATTTCAGCGAGAGGAGTTTCTCAGGCTTCAAGTGCGATACCGGGCAGGGCTTAGAAGGGCTGAATCGCAACCGTATGATCGACAAGCCGCGCGAAAGCCGGGTTGGCGCGCAACTTGTCAAAGGCGGGTTCCACGGCAAGGTAAACCAGCCACCCGCTGCGCTGAATCCGCGCGCGCTCTAGCAGCGCGATAGCTTTATCTGCGTTGCCGGTCATTGCGTAGAGCTTAGCTCTGTCATAGTCGGAGTAATAAGGCCCGGCATCGGGTTTTTCCGTCTCCGCGATGATGGTGCGCAACACGCCGGGATAACCGGCCCGCGCATAGGCATCGCTGAGCGCTTGCGCAATCTCTGGATGCCCTGCCGTGAGATAAAAGCTGCGCCTTGCGGCAAGAGCCTGTTGCCACATGCCCTTCTGCTCATACGCCCACGCCAGCTTCATCTGCGCGGTCTCGAAGGCGCTGTCCAGCTTGAGGGCCTCCTGATACCTCTGGATGGCGGCCTCATAGTCGCGAGCATAGTAACTCACCCAGCCGCTGTTCGTAATGACGATAAGAGAAAGCGGATCGAGCGTCAGCGCCTGGCGCAACTGGTCGCGAGCTTCGTCGAAGCGTCCGCGCGAAGCCAGGAACATCCCGTACCAGTGGTGAGCTGTGGAATTGTTGGGGCTCAGGTCCAGAGCCTTATGGAATTCGGATTCCGCTTCCGGAAACTTCCACTCATAACGCCACAGGTTAAACGCCAGCGACGCGCGCGCCTCCGACAGATTCGGGTCGATGGCCAGAGCCTTGAAAGCGGCTTCTTTGCCCAACTCCGTGAAAGCATCGCTGGAATGGCCTTCATAATACTCGTGCGACAGATTATAAGAGTCGGCCAGTCCGGCCCAGGCTTCGGCGTATCCGGGATCCTGCGCAACCGCATTCTTGAAATACTCGATGGACTTGAGGAAGCCCTCCTCGTTGCGCTTGTTCCACTCGAAGCGGCCTTTGAGAAAAGCCTCGTAGGCGGCCTGACTGGAGGGGGCGCCGTGCGGAGTGTGCACCACTGGCAGAACGAGAGAAAGCGACTGAGCCACGCGGCTGGCCACCAATTGCTGAAATGCGAGGATGCGCTCTGCGTTGACCTCGCCTTGGTAACTATCAGCCCACAGCTCCGTCTGATCGTCCGGCCTCACCAGTTGCGCGGTGATTCGAATCGTCTGTCTAGACCTCTTGACCGTGCCTTCCAATAGATAATTGACCCCCAGTTCACGGCTGATTTGGGCAGGTGGTTTTCCGGAATGCTTGTACCTCACCGTCGAAGTTCGAGCGATGACGCACAGGCGGCTGGGGCTGATCCCGCCCAGATGCACAATCAACTCATCCGTTACGCCATCGCTCAAGTACTCCTGACCAGGGTCGCCGGTAAGGTTTTCAAAGGGCAATACGGCCACCATCAGCCGAGCGGGCGGCGGTGCCGGGCGAATTTCGCGCCTGCGGAGGAGAGAAAGCGAGAGAGCGGCTAACACGACGATAGCGGCTGTTCCAGCTAGAACGAACCGGCGCCCCCTCCGCGGGGCAGTGCCCTTTCCTGCGGCCGTTTCGCTCGCGGCATGGCTGTGTTCATCGGGAGAATGGGACGAGGATTCTGCGCAAGCCAACTCAGGACCGGCCAACGTAACCGGGGCGATAAATCGGTAGCCGACTCGGGGAAGTGTCTCGATGTAGCTTGGCGCGCCGGCATCATCACCCAGCACTGCGCGGATCTGGCGGATACAGTGGTTCAGGCCGCGCTCAAAGTCAACGAAGGTCTCCGGACCCCATAACTCCTGCTGGATATCCTCGCGGGTGACGACTTTGCCATGTCGCGACGCCAGCAATACCAAGAGCCTGAATGGCTGCGGCGAAAGTCGCAAAATCGTGCCGAGCCTTTTCAGTTCACCTCTTTCAGTGTCCAGATGAAAGACGCCGAAGATGATGACAACCGATTCCAGGCTCTCCGAGCTCGTTGATGCTGAGTTCATAATCGGCCAGGTCCAGGGAAGATTGAGAGCTAGTATAGCCGAGAAGGTTGTGCAATCCTTATAAAAATTGCGGCGTGGGCGCTGCCGCTTGTCTTCTTCGTTTATTGGAAATTTTGCATGAGAGGGAGCAAAGCCTTACACACATTACTATCTAACCAACCTATTTTCTTTATATTACGCAAACACATTCTTCTCCTCGAAAAATCACATGACAACCATTGATTATTCCTCGAGAGGCAGATGAGAATGGCTGCGAATTTTGAAGACGGCTTTTAAGGCCCTGAGCTTCAAAGGAGATCGTGTAATGCGTAAGCTTCGTTCCCCGTTTCTTATTTGCTCTCTGGCGGTGCTCGGCCTTGGGGCCGGCTACGCTGATTCACTAACGGAATACTTTAACTACGGAGTTCTTGATCCTCCGCCGACCTACAACTTTGTCATCGGCTCGGTCCCGTCCGAGGGGCAAATTACGCTCAACACCAATGGCGATGGAACCATCACTGCAACCCTCACGGACTACTACGCCACGATCAATATGATCGGTTTCAACTTCAACAACTCATGCGCCAATGGCCTGTGTGTCGATATTGGCGATTCCTCTTCCACCTTTAATGCCAGGGGCAGTACGGGAGACGCATTCGGCGACCAGCATTTGGCCTTCTGGTGCGATGATCCGACATCTGGGTATCCAGCAGATTGCGGAACGCAAAACGTCACCTGGACGATCAGCTCTGACAACGAATCGTTCACGTCGGTCTACCAGTTGCTTGGGGGTACTTCTTCCTTATCCGACTTCTGGCTGAGCGATAACAACTACAACAATGCCGACACCAACGGCGATCTAAACGGCGATCCAATAGGGCAGTATGGCGCCGGAATGCCGCCGTATGGGCTCGCAGCGCCGACCAACAGTACCGTCACACCGGAACCCAGCAGCTTCTTGCTTATGGCTTCAGGCCTGGCAGGAATGTTGGGCGCGATCCGCCGCAAGCTGAGAGCGTGACGCGTCAGGATTTTGCAGCCCGAAAGGACAGAAGTTTCAAAAAGCCGCGGCTTCCCTTGAAAATGAGCGACCCGCATCTTGATTCTGAGATGCGGGTCTTCTCATCTGAGGGGAGCGATTCCAAAGAGATTTCTTCGTGCTGTCCTGCGGCGCAGTTGCGAGGAACAACGCGCGGCAGAGCGAGATACGCGCAATCCATGGGAGTGTTAGCAGGCGCTAGATGCCCAGGCCAAACTCGCCGGTCTGGCTTTTGCCCGCCTCGGAGTAGAAGTCATAGGGGGTGCGGTGGTTAAACTTGTAGCGCTTGCGGAGTTCGCGGCCCACGAAGATGCCGAGCGCAGTCACGGCCACTCCCACTGAGAGCCAGCCAATCACACGGAGGGTGCTGGAATCTTTTGTCTCTTCGGTTTCGTCTTCGGCGATCAGTGTTTCGCATTCAGTGGACATGGGCTGATCTTCTCCTACCAGAACATCATATCGCGATATTGGCTGAAACTGGATGTGACGGCCGTCAGTCGTCTTTTGGCGCTTTGAGGCAGCAGAAACGGGCCGGGCCTTGTTTACTCGACGGAATCGATGCGAGCGAGCCATGCGCTTTTCGACTGCGCGGGAAGGAAGCTCGCTCGGAAAGAGTTGCGGGCAAGCTGGCGGAGTTCTTCGCGGGTGAAATTGTGCGCTTTGTGGGCAAGCAGGAATTCACCGGCCAGATCGGAGCCAAAGAATGCCGGGTCGTCAGAGTTTAGGGTGACGAGTAAGCCGGCATCAAAGAGGTGGCGCAGCGGGTGGTCGGCAATCGAGGGGC